>Ga0115851_102095_pt1 | contig 10573 bp, 15 predicted proteins | sample InSIn2gowninarea_FD_83865 | JGI IMG/M metagenome (GOLD analysis project Ga0115851, IMG submission 83865)
ATAGCATCTCTATATATATTCATAATTTTCATCATTAGCCTCGATTTCAGCAACTCGATACTTTTTGTGATCTTGCCATGAATATGTACACCTTTCCCTTTTATACTATACAATTGTCGTCCAGTACACTGCTCCTTCATTTAATCGATCGAGGACAACCTATCACATTTCAGGGGGGCATGGGTGATTTCCAAAATACTCCTGCATATGTGTTAGTTTCCTATTTGGATTTACTAGATTGCATCAGATTCCTTAATAGCAAGTTTTAATGGTATTGACGTTAAAAAAAGGGATATTATCCGATATGCATAGTTTGTTGTTCCATTGTTATCTCTGTGTATTGCTGTGAAAAATTAATAATGTACAAAACTTAGATGATATGGGAGGTCGATTATTACGGAGCAATCTCTTTAAAGATGACAACTTTTCTTTAATTTTCTTATTTCAGTAACCTCTAATTTCTGTGTTATTGCATGTATTTGTATCTTTGCCTTGAAAGTATCATGAAGAGTGAAACATTATTCACAAAACTCTCAATAAAATTTTATGTTCTTTAAGAGAAACAATGAAAAATGCACTCAAAAAGTGTTGTTCCTTAGATGGAACAGTTGTTGTTCCTTAAGTGGAACAGCAAGTAAAATAAGCGCAAAAATAAAGTGCTAATCCTTCAGCAGAACAACCAAAAAACACTCCAAATCAAAACTATTGTTCCTTATAAGGAATGAAAGAAAGTATAAAAAAATAATGAAATTGTTGTTCCTTTAAAAGGAATAGCAGTTGTTCCTTTAATGGAACAACTAAAAAAGAATGCACATGGGGTTGTTGTTCCTTAAGAGGAATAACCGTTGTTCCTTTGGAAGAACAATAGTTGTTCCTTAAGAGGAACAATATGAAAATAAAACCACATGGAAGTGTTGTTCCTTAAGAGGAACAATATGAAAATAAAACCACATGGAAGTGTTGTTCCTTAAGAGGAATGTTTGTTGTTCCTTTGGAGGAATAGTAGCTATTCCTTAAGAGGAACAACATGAAAATAAAATAAAAAAATCATCTGCTGCTCCTTAAATGGAACAATCGTAAAAATTTGTGCAAAATAAACAATTTATACAAGCAAAATTTGAAAAAAGAAAAGTTTATACACAAAATTTAGAATCAACGAAATTTTTTGGTGAATTGATGCTAAGGACGGGTTATCTTCCTCAGCAAGAATCTGCATAGTCGAATCTTCTTTTAATTGCTGGTAAAAGGATTCCCGAGTAAGTGGTTTATGATACAGTTGCATTGGATCACTATTTTCTTTGAAAGAGTGTCTAGATCCGTCAATGGTAGTCAATGTAATGGTGCCATTATCATGCAATTTCTATACCTCATAAGGTCCAAGCCATCGTGTCTAAAATTTTCTTGGAAAATCCTAAAACTTGGAATCATATAGGAGTGCCCAATCTCCTTCGTGGAAGGTTTTCTTTTTAATCAGGGCGTCATGCCACTTTTCTCTCTATTGTTGAATTAATGAAATATGTTGAAGAGATGAGAACCTTATTTCATCTAACTCATTGATTTGTTGTAATCTATTAGTCTCGACCTCATTTAAATTCAAACCCACCTCCTGCATTGTTCTTAATGTTTGAATTTCAAATTCGATTAAAAAGATGGGTTCTTTTCCAAATACTAATTGATATGGTGAATACCTGATGGTGTTTCTCCACGTTTTTTGGTATGCCCATAAGGCTTCTGGAAATCTTGCGGCCCAGTCACGTCTATGTGATGAAACTTTTTTTGTAAGTATTACCTCGATTACCTTATTAGTGTTTTCTACTTGGCCATTTGCCTGTGGGTGGTATGGAGTTGTAATTTTGTGCAGAATGTGGTAATTTTTTAATGTTGTAGCGATTTTATTACCTACAAATTGTGGTTCCCCATCTATAATTATCTCCCTTGGGAGGCCATATCACACAAATAATTAGAAAATAAAATGTATTACAGAATCCTCTGTAGCTCTTTGCAGTGCCTCTGCTTCAACCCATTTGGTAACATACTCTATTGCAACTAGTATGTATGTTTTCTGATTTGATGATGGGTTAATAGGACCAATAAAATCAAGCACCCATCGCTCAAATGGCTCAATTACTAACTGTGGGTTCAGAGGCATTTCATCAAATTGTCCCGGGGGCCCTACCCTCTGGCAGTTATCACAGGCTTGAACAAACTTTTTATCACCTTTAAAAATAATGGGCTAGTAATAGCTTGTTTGTAGAATCTTGTGCCTAGTCCTATAGTCTGCGAAATGTCCGCCACATGGCCTATCATGGCGTGCTTTCAGAATGTCAAATATTTCAACTTCTTGCACACATCTTCTGATGTGCATATCTTCCCCTGTATGAAATAAGTAGCCCCCAATCCAAGAGAATTAGTTACTGCGCTACACTATCCGCTTTTGTTCATTAGGCATTAAATGCTTAGGTAATTTTCCTACTACTAACTAATTTGCAACGTCAACATACCATTGGGGTTATGACAGTAACAGCAAACAAATGTTCATCTACAAATTGATCTTCAACTACCACTGTGTCCACTGGCTTTGGCATTCGTGAGAGAAAATCTGCTACAAGATTTTCTTTTCCAGGTCGATCCTTAATTGTGATGTCAAATTCCTGCAAGAGAATCAACCATCTTATTACTATACCATTTGTAACTGGTTTATTTGCTAAATATTTTATGGTAGAGTGGTCTATATATAAAAGTACATGAAACCCAATTATATAATGTCTAAACTTATTTACAGCATGTATTACAGCTAAAAATTCTTTTTCATTCATAGAATAGTTTAACTTAGCAGGAGATAGATTCTTGCTAATATAATAAATTGCATATGGATTTTCATCTTCTTCCTACCAAGAACTTCTCCAATTGCTATGTCTGAAGCATCAGATGAAATTTGGAATGGAAAATCCTAATTGGGGCCCCTAAGCATCAGGGCTATCAATATGAGCTTTTTCAGATCCTCAAAAGCACGGTCACACTTATCTGTCCAAATGAAATAAAAATTCCTTGTTAGTGCATATAAAGGTGCATCAATTTGATAAAAATGCTCTATAAATCTTCTATAATAACCAAAAAATCCCACAAAACTGCATACCTCTATTTTTGTGGTAGGAGTAGGTATTAACAAAATTATTTGAATTTTAGCCAGATCTACCTATACTCCAACTACTGAGATATAATGACCTCATATGAGTCTGTCGGTCATCATCATATGACACTTTTCATGGCTCAAGTAGAGCGTGGTGGAAATACATCTCTGCAACACTTTTTCCAGTGTTTGTAATGCTGGCTCAAAACCATCTCTGTAAGGTGTGAAATCATCCATATATACTTCGAGCTCTCCATTTATTAAATATGAAAAAATGTTGAGGATGGCCCTCTGAAATGTCAGGAGCATTTCATAACCCAAAGTGTAAGACTCTATAAGGAAATGTTCCCCAATGGCAGGTAAAAGTGGTTTTATCCTGATCTTTAGGGGTAATCTAAATCTGATTGTATCCACTAAAGCCATCTAGGAAAGAAAATAATTTATTTCTTGCTAATGTGTCTAATACCTATACAATGAATGGAAGGAGGAAGTGGTATTTTTGGGTTGCTTTGTTCAATTCTCTGTAGTCTACACATATCCGCCACTTTCCATTCTTCTTTGGCACCACTACTAGTGGAGAGATCCACTTGCTGTTAGATATTGGGTAAATAAAGTTTACATCTAAAAGTTTTTGTAATTCAACTTTCACAATATTCTTAAGATGAGGGTTTAATCTTCGTTGGGGTTGACGAATGGGTCTAACATCCTTTTCTATATAAATGTGGTGGATACACAACTGGGGATCAATTCCTTTCATATCGGGATAATCCCATGCAAAAGCTTCCTTATATTTTCTCAGTAGCTGGACCAACTTTTCTTCTTATTCAATGATCAAATTTTTGTTAATGTTCAAAGTTTTTCCTGGCTCAATTTCTATAGTTTTGCTGTTGTAAACAGAGGTGGTATGTATTGATTGATCATGACTGTCTTTCAAGGGATATTTTTCTATATCATTATCGAATGCTACCTCAATCATGTGACATTGTAAATGGGATTTGGTTTCTAGTTGGTTAATGAAGCTGCTAATAATGTCATCCTCTATTTGGTCTTTAAATTCGAGGGCATCTTCAATGGTTAATGGTGATCTCATATTTTCTGTTAGGTATGATACAAGTTGTTTCTTTGTTTTAATTATTGTGAGGCTTGGCTGGGTTGGAGAATGTAAGGCTAAATTCTTGACATTACTCCCTCTTGCTATAGTCATGCTTCCTTGTCGACAACCAATGTAAGCATCAGCAGTTTCCAGCCATGGTCTACCTAAAATTAAAGGATGTCCATCTAGTTGGTTTTTGGGATTAATAATCAGAAATTCTGCAGGGTATTCCCAGGAATCTACAGATACCATTACATCATGTAGTGTACCTTCTAGTCTAACTACTGATCGGGAAGCCAACTCCAATAAGGTTGTGGTTGGGTCTAATGATGTAATGCCAAGCTTTTGACAAGTGGTCGTTGTTAAAATGTTGATTGTAGCTCCTAAATCAACCAAGGCATTTGGGAAGGAGCATCCATTAATTTGCACTATGACTATAGGATTCCTTGGGTCCTCATATTTTATAGGTGCTTCTCTTCCTGATAGTAAGCCAGATAGAGTGCCGACTACTTGGACAATTGGGTTATTTTTTATTCTCCTCTTAGGCTTTTTTATACATAATTCTTTAATGGTTTTTGCGTAAATTGGGATATCTTGGATAGCTTGGAGGAGTGGAATTTTTATACACAAATTTCTTAGTTCTCCCAGAAAATCAAAATCAGGATGTTCTATTGGGTGCGATATGATTAATCATTCTAGGAATGGAGGAGAAGAGGTCGTTGCTTGTTCATGAGTTTGTTGTCTAACCACATTCTCTTCTCGTAGTGCTTGTTCTAAAGGTAACAAGTTTTCAACTTGATCATTTTTGTCTCCCTCTATTTATATAATGCGCCTAGATCTTAATTGAATGTCATTACACTCCCTTAACTCGGTTTCTAGTTATGGTCCTTCAATTATTTGAATAGATTGAACCGGTCTATTGTTGGGGTTTGGGTTGGGTTGAGCTGGGAGTTGCAGTCTTAAGTTGGTCCGGGGATTTTGTTGCAATGTATAAGGTGCTGGCAGTGTAGGTTGAGGGAGAGGAATCATTCCAACTAGCTGATTTATTAGTCTTTGCCAGATCAACTACCAGGTTTGACTCTGCGAGGTGGAGGGTGACCATTGTGTTGGATATGCATTGTTTTGCCAAAATGGTGGATAGTAAGGAAAGTTTGGCCATTTGGTTTGATTTTTTTGATTTGGCCATGATGATATGGGAAATTTCTATTCTGAACAGTTAGGGAAAGGTGGTTGTTTCTGCCACATTCCATTATATTGTTGAGCATTATACTAAGGAAACTGAAGAGAAGAGGATGGATCAATAGGCATACCTTTTTGTCATGGTTGCCACTAACGGCACTGATTGAGTAGATATTCCTTGTAAACTACTTTCAATCCTGGGAGTGAGGGGTATATTTCTATGGAGTGATATTTCGTGTAGATGGCAAAGATTTGGACTGTATCCAGTGGACACTCTTTGTGGCTATGTTTCTTACTACATTTGGGGCAGAATATTGCCAAATTTTGCTATGCTTCTGCTTGGTTTTTTTTAGCTTGCATAATGTCAAAATGTGTTGAGAGAGTCCCTAGAATATCAGTTTTGAAATATTCTAGTAGATTTTTGATTTCTGCGTGGGTTATACCTCCACTAAGGACCTTACTATCCCTTGTGATCATGTCATGTTCTGCTGGCTTTATTCTTGTGTTGCCTCTCGAACTCTTGATACACAAAATAATGATGTCAGCAAAATTTTCCTAATATATGTCACCTTTGCCCATAATGTTTAATGTTTCAATCCATTGTTCTTTCATCCCTTTAATTAATGTAGTTTTTATCACATTGTTCGGTAAGGGTAAAGATGAATAAGGAGATCTCTGGAGGTTGTATTGAAAGCGTTCTACATATTCCTCCAATGTTTCATTAGGTCTCACTGTCATTTGAAATATTTCATCCTTTAATTCTTTGGATCTACAATAATCTTGATATTTCTTTAGAAAAGCACCTTTCATCTGATCCCATAACACCTCCATCTAACCCCATAAACCATTGTAATGTGGAGGGAAATAGTTTTAGTTTTTGGGGATTGGTGGTATAGTCATACCCCCAGCATAATACATCGAATTCGAACAGAAATGCTTCTGGATCTTCCAATGTTAGGTCATGGAATGTAGGAATATGTTGGAGAGGAATGGCCTTCATGGGTGCATTAACTGTAGTGTCCACAATGGGATATTGCAGTGTAAAGGTCTGAGGTGTTTGCTGGTTCTGGGCCATTTGATCAAGTATGTGTCAATATCCTTCTAGGATTTCTAGGGAGTTGTTCCTAGGCTGATTAGAAGGAATAGGAATGGCCTTGACAACACTTCCTTAGTCAGGGATAATGAGCGGTCCTTGTTGAACTATTATCTAGGGGGATTTTGACTTTTCAGGTTCTTCTATTTTATTTTGGATGACCTTAGCAACACTCCCCTTATCTAGGGTGTTAGGTGTTAAAACTATTTCGAGAGGGGATTTTGGCTCTTCTATTCCCCCTGTTTCTCCTTCTCCTTCACGGAGATTGCTAGAGTTCCCTTCCTAAAAAGAAATTGGGCGAGAATTCTCAATTTCTTGAAAATGTTTCTTAGTCTCTTCTGTTTGGTTATGCACCTCAACAAAGGCTACAAATGGTGAAATTGTGGCCCAAAGGGAACCAGTAGGTTGTCTAGAAGCAACTTTTCTAGGGTCCACTAATGGCTGAGATTTGGCTTGCTTAAAGATTTCATCTATGAAGGTTGATCAACCAAGGATCACTGGTCCCTTACCTTTGTCAGGTTTGGGTAGTAGTTTAGGAGTATTTTCAATTTTTTTCATCTTAGTCATACACACAACTCAAATGTTTATTTCTACCCACAAAAAAATTAACAAATCTATTGGAAAGCGGGTAGGGGAGCAGGGCTGTTACATGCTCCGTACACAGGTTCTTACCTTCCATTTTTAATACCCAATTCTTTTCTAGCAGGTACTCACCAGATGCACACTACTCTCTAAAAAAGAAATGGCTACACTCTCTCTGGCAATGGTACCAAAATTTTTAGGTATAAAAGGTGTTGTTTTAACTCCTATTTATCCTATATTAATTATCAATCTAGGTGTGATTTTCTATTTCAAGAGTTTACCTAGTCTGAGGCGGTCAATTCAATCCAAGAGTAATGTTTTCCAATTTGCAGTATAGTAATTCAAATACAAGAGTAAATGGATGCTTGAAATAAAAACTACTTGCAATTTTGAAATAAACTCAATGCTCTGAAACTAAATTATTCACTTAAGAAATTAACAGCAATTATCAGTCAAGGATGTAGTAGTAATAACACTTTCCTTTGTCAACTAATGTAAATGAAATCAAACATAAACAAGATCCTCAATATGAGAACTATGACAATGATAGCCAATGTTCTTTACAATTGTTGATATTACACTCCACACTAAAACAACTAATTGGAAATAGCAAGAAATTAAATTAACAATGCTGCCAATAGAAATGGAATAAATACATTGACTATAATAATGCTAAAAGGTAAAACCAAATACTTGCAATTAGGAAATGAACAACAATGATATTTAGTAGAAATGAACAGCAAAGTCAGTTTACTGGAATGAACAGCACAACATTATAATTGAAATGAACAGCATAACAATATAGTTTGCAGGAAGTAAAAATCTTATTATGATGAAAAGGAACGACAATGTAATTCAGTTATATTTACAGCAATTAATAAACTTTGGAAACAAACAACAGTAAAGTAATGCAATTTAAATGAATGAAAACCAAACCAAACCATCACATCACTACAATTGTAAAGTAATGGTATAGATAGTAAGTGGATCAACTAGGGCCGGGCCCTTTGCTATTAGTGAAGCACTGCTGGACTACTTCAGTATAAATGAATGGAACAGTAATCGACCTATGTATTAATCATGTGAAAATGTTACAGTTAATCCTACAATGTTTTAATCAACGAGAGTTAATGATCAGAGAAATACAATGGAAAGTTCTTGATAATGATAAGTGATCCTCCAATCTTTACAAGCGTTGTCCCTTTTATATTGGACAAGTAGATAAAATAAGGAATAACAGATAGACTATAAAACAATGATCCCTCAGGATCAAGAGATCTTGAGGGATATAATCCATCCTATAACTCTGGTTGATTCCTTTGTCTTCTTCCAGTGATGTTGTCATTTTCCATCCTTATCCTTAACTGTGCGCTCTGATCCTGATCTGCTTGTTTGGATGCAGCTTCTTGGCGAAGGAACAACAGTTACTCTATTTTGTCTTTTCCTTCAAAATGGTAGTTTTCCATTTCTTCTATTTTCTACATGGAAAATACAATAATTAACTAATTCGCAATAATCAATAACACCATATTTTTTGCTATAATTCTTTGATATATTATCATATTAGGAATAAAAGGAGTTATGATAAAAGGAAAAGATAAGGAAATAAATGGAAAATTCATACCTTTTCCATAGCTCAACAATGGTGTTAAAGAGTGGTGTCAAAGCATGTTTCACCCCTTCCATTGGATGGGTAGTGTGTTGGTCATACATTCATGTTTGTTGCACATCTGTTATCATCCTTGTGGTCTATATTCTTGTTGCGTATGTGTGGTGATAGTCATTAATGTAGTGATGTCGCCATGTGAAACTAAGGGTGTTGTTGTGGAATTTATTGTCATGAGTGCGTTGGGTCCCTATAATACTAATGATTATCCCATTACTATTGTAGTTATACCCCTTATTAATATTTTTGTGCCCATATTTCCCCCATATTGTTATTATTGTGCCCCATAGAATCCCTCTATTGTTATTTTGTGGCTTTATATTATTATTGTTAGGTCGACTGGATTATATTTTGACTCCTTAGACTCCTATATATAGAAAGGAGGTTTTGTCATTTGTATCATCAAAGAATTGTTCATTTATGTGATGTAAAGGAGGTTGTCCCCTCAAAGAGGCTGAATTCTAAGGCGTTGATCTATCTTTTCTATCTTTTCTTGAGCTGGTTTCATAACATTTGGTATCAGAGCTTTGGACTCTAGGGTTTCGCTGCTCCAAACAAGTCCTTGTGGCATTTTCACTATAACATTTTTATGTGGCGTTTCAAAAGTTGCAAAAGAAACCCATTTGAGAAGAAATCGTGCTGAATATTGGATCTGAATTTCAGACCTTTTCACGCTATATTTGGAGAGATATGATCTGAGGAAGTTGGTCTTTTTGCAGACTCCTAAATTACATTCCAAACAGGTGACCTGAGGAAAATAATTATAACATTCTCTATGGGAATCAGAATGAAATTTCATCAGAAGGTACGGAAAGAGGATGGGCTGTAGTTTCCTATATGCATTTTTTAGATCCAAAGGTTGAAATAGTGACTCACGGCACATCATACAATTTCGCTCTACTAGACTAGTCTATAATCAAGTCACTGTGGGAGATTTCACATAAATCTTCCTTGGAGAATCCAATTTGGGTCAAACTTGTGGCATTAGAAAGAGGATGCAGAGGGCTATTGTAGGTCAAAAATTCAGAACTAGATGATCAGAAAGTACAGAGATACATTAGAGGCAATATCGAGCTCCTACAAAGTGAAAAAAGGTGTGTAGATTTTCTTAAATTTTTTCTTAAGCTTGGTTTGAAAAATTATTTTGAAGGAATTCAAAGGGCATAATAGAGCATTATTATTGGTAATTGATTCCCCAAGGAAAGAAAATGCAAACACCTAGTAAGGAACCTGAAAGCTCTAGCATGACTCATGAAGAAGAAGAAGAAATGCTATATGATATGTCAAAATTACAAGAACAAGTGCAACAAGTGTCACGTGCCCAAAAAGCAATAGAATCTAAGATGGATGGTTTAAGGAAAGATGTAGAAGCTAAGATGGATGGTTTAAAGAAAAGCGTAGAAGCTAAGATGGATGGCATGGAAGCTAAGGTCAATGGCATGGATGATAAGATGGAAGAATTGAAGATAAATATGAATAAGTTGCTACAAGAAATGGTCACTAAAGGTGAAAGGGTTCTAAAGGAAACTCATGATGAGAAGAAGAGAAATGTTAATCATGATTCCATAGACTCTAATGTTGGATCTAAGACTCACCATATTCCAAAAAATCGATATGAGGAAGTTTGATGGCAGGGATCCCGCCACATGTATATTAGAGATGGAGCAATTCTTCGATCTCAATAATGTGCAAAACACACAAAAGGTATGTATGGCAACTTTATATTTGGAGCCAAATCAGTTTGTATGGTAACAATGGCTTTTCTCTCGTAAACAATTTATCACTTGGGCAATTTTTACGGAAGAATTGATAGCACATTATGAGGATACA
>Ga0115851_102098_pt1 | contig 10563 bp, 12 predicted proteins | sample InSIn2gowninarea_FD_83865 | JGI IMG/M metagenome (GOLD analysis project Ga0115851, IMG submission 83865)
TACTGGTATCAATACCATTTCCTTTGAGAGGGATCCTAGTAAACCCTTCGTATTGAAGGAAGTGATGCATGTTCCAGGATTGAAGAAGAATCTTATCTCTGTGGCAATGTTAGAAGACAAGGGACATGATGTTGTTTTAAGTGAGGGAAAGGCTTTCCTGCACAGCAAGACAACTGGAGAAACCCGGAAGATAGGGGTTCGAGTGAGGAACTTTTATCAGTTGCATGTAGATGGATGTGCAGCAATGGCATGTAAGGAAGAAGGATTGGTGAGCCAGGATGATGGCAAGCTGTGGCACAGGAGATTGGGTCACCTTCACCATGGAGCCTTGAATATACTACAACAGATCACTACAGGGCTTCCTAAAGGCACTCTTGCACAGTCAGATCAGTGAAAAGGGTGTACTTTGGGAAAGTTTGTGAAAGCCACCTTTCACGAGAAGGATAGTCGCGCCATGACGATCCTTGAGAGAATTCACACAAACGTGTGTGGAGCTTTTTCGGTTGCTTCGACAGCAAAACATAGGTATTATGTAATTTTTGTTGATGATTTCTCTCGTAAGTGCTGGATCTTCTTCATGCAGAAGAAAAGCGAGACATACTCAAAGTTATGTGAGTTCAAAGCACTGGTCGAGAAGGGGTTGGGGAAGAAGGTGAAGGCTCTTAGGATAAATAATGATGGTGAATACATCTCTGGCGAGTTCAAGGATTTCTGCAAGGCAGAAGGGATTCGAAGAGAGATCATATCTCCCCATAACCCACAACAGAACGGGGTTGCTGAGCTGAAGAATAGAACGATCATGGGTGCTGCACGGGTGATGTTGTATGATTAGAGCCTACCCCTTCAATTGTGGGTGGAAGCATGCAATACAACAGTTTATGTGTAGAATCATTGTCCTCACAGGATACTTGGCATGAGTACACCCGAGGAGGCATATTCTGGTAATAAGCCTGATCTTTCTCATTTGAGGATTTTTGGTGCTAACGTTTACATGCATGTGATAAAGGATGCTAGGAAGAAGTTGGAGCCGACCACAGAGGTTGGGATATTTGTGGGGTACACTAATATGCCCCACAACCATTGTGTGTATTTGCCAGACAGTGATAAAACTGTTGTGCGACGGGATATAAAATTTCAGGAGGAGAAAGCCATGAAGTGTTTGCATGAGAGGGAGCTACACTTGCATGCAGATGAGGAGCTATTAGTTCCTAAGGATGAGCTTCAAGACGTGGATCAGCCACAGGACAAGGTTCATGGAGTGGAAGAGACCACTCCTGCAGTGCCAACCATCAGAGGAAAAAAGTGCTTGACAGAAGCTGAGCGACTGGCTCAAGATGCAGAGAAAGTTGTAGGACCACCTACAACCCAACGCAGGTAGAGACAGTCACCTGATCCGTCAACTGGATACATGGCTCTTATGAGCAAATGTGTTGTGACTGAGCCATCCTCTTTCAAGGAAGCCGTGGAGGATCCCGCATGGGTAGATGCCATGGTGGAAGAGTATGATTCGATTGTCAGAAACAATGCATGGGAGATTTTTCCTAGACTGGAAGGGAAATTAATGGTGGGTTCGAGATGGATCTACAAAGTTAAGCAGGCAGCTGACGGGAGTATGGAGAAGTACAAGGCAAGATTTGTTTCCCAAGGCTTTTCACAGATAGAGGGGATCAATTATGAGGAGACCTTTGCACCTGTCGCAAGGTATTCTTACATACGAATGATTCTTGCTCTCTCAGTGCAGATGGGATGGCACATTCATCAGATGAATGTGAAGACTATGTTCCTCAATGAAGTCATTAAGAAGGAGGTGTACATTGAGCAGCCCGTAAGTTTTGAGGTCTTCAGTAGCGAGTCGCATGTATGCAGGCTCAAGAGAGCACTGTATGGGTTGAAACAAGCAACACGTGCTTGGTAAATAGGGATAGATAGTTATTTCACCAAACTTGGATTCTCCAAGAGTGAGGTGGATCCTAACCTATACCAGATTGTGGTGGAGGGTAAGTTGTTTATCATTGTACTGTATGTAGATGATTTGATTATAACGGGTGATGAGCTGTTGATACTTTCATGCAAGGATGATCTTGCTAAGGAGTTTGAGATGAAGGACTCGGGTCTCCTTCATTATTTCCTGGGATTGGAAATTTGACAGCGCAGTGATGGACTATTTGTTTCTCAGGGTAAGTATGCTCGGGAGATATTGGAGAAGTTCAACATGCATGGCTGCAAGCCTGTTGACACTCCTCTTCCTGGAGGTTGGAGGAAGGAGGATGCCACTTTGGAAGAAGAAGTGGATGCCACTGTTTATCGACAGTTGGTAGGGTCGCTTATGTATCTGGTCAATACATGACTCCATATATGCTATGCTGTTAACCAGCTTTCACAAGCTATGGTTAAGCCTACCAAGCTTTGTGAATAGGTGTCATATTATACAAAATTTCTACAAATGACATAGATGCATGGATACATACATACATATAAATAAGCATCAACATAGAATAATAATGATGTAGTTATTCAACAGCATACATACATACATATGTACATATAAACATTAGCATAAAATAATCATGATTCATGATAACCCTATTAGACATGACATACATACATACATACATACATACACATACATACATATAAACATCAACGTAATCATGATCGTAACATAATTACCAGATAACATAAGGTCTAGGCTAAGAGAACTTCCTTATTTGTGCACAACATGCACAACATTGAGAAAAAACTTCCCAACATAGCCAAGGCATCCAACACTTCAGATCCATTTACTTTACCTTTTCTAGTTACCTTTCTCAGTTTCACCCGCATTTTTACAAAATTTGTCATGGGGTCATGCTGCCTATCCACAAACAGGTTTACAACCGAGATGCCCCTAGGTTTTATAAGAAAGTTTAGGTAGATATCCTCCTAGTGGCTAGATGGTTTGGTGAGGAAACATTCACATATATCAGGGTTTATGGGAGCATCGCCTCACCTCATGTCCTCCCATACTATGTTCCATATAAATTTATGGCAAGAGAGATAACCTATCAAACAACTAGTGAGGGTGGGCTAACCAAAGGGTTAAAGGAAGTGGAAAAGGCCACTTGGCCTACATTTCCATTACAGTGTGCAACATTTGCACTGCATGATCTGGGCCATGCATTCAAAGAAGCAGAGATCATGAAATATATGAAATTACCTAAATTCCCAGGTCACTAATATGACCCAAATGGCATTGCCAAAGACTTCACTACCATCGCAAAAGTGAAGGTATTCAGTCATGAGGAATATGCATTTGATGACATCTTCCCACAAAAAGAGACATTCACAGAAGTAAATCACATGTCATCACTACTTTTTGGCCAAGAAGAGCTTGAAGTCTTTCATCGATATAGAGAAAGGAGATCGTTAAAGGTCTCATTGGACCAATTGTTGATTGAACCAATAAGGGAGCCAAATCCCAGCGTAAGAATGAAGGAAGCTCCAGAGAAAATTCTAATGATGATTCCCAAGTACTAAGAGAATTCTACTAGGGAGTCAGAGAAATTAGAGCAAAAGTCACGGAATGGGGGAAGAAAAAGCAAGGAGTCAAAGAAATTAGAGCAATAGTCATAGAATGGGGGAAGAAAAAGTAAGGATTCAGAAAAGGATACGACCCAATCTACAGAAAATATAGCTGAGAAAACTTCAGCTAGAGAACACACTGAAATTCATTCCACCTCTACCCAATCAATAAAACCCCCGATGATTGATTGAGAGAAAGAATGGGAGAATTTTAATAAAAATCTCCATAGAGAGAAACAAGCACCTGAGCCACAAACTCTTCAACACAAAACAACTCAAGAAATTACAGTAGAGAAAATTGTAAGTACTCAAGAGGTACAACAAGTTCTTGCCACTCCTACCTCTGAAATTGTTTTGAGAATTGTGGAGATTCCTCGTTTAGATGTGTTCTATAGCCCAACCCACAAAGCTGTTGTTAAAAGGCAGAGAAAGAAGAGGAATTTGGATGCTACAACTACTACTACTCTTGATAATGAACTGATGGATATTATCTGGAAAAACTCACCCATTGACCCATCTGACAACCTTACTAGATTGTCATAGTTTGCAGGAGCCTACACTACAATGACTATTGTCAAAGAAACAGAAGTACAAATGTTGCTAAGAGAAAAGGAAAATAAAATTTTGCTATTGGAACAATAGTTAGAACAAGAAAAATCTAACCAACAAGCGGAATTGCAAATAGCCAAGCTCCAGCAAGAATTCGAGCAGATGCAAATAAAACATCAAGCTAGTTTAGCAGAAAAGGAAGCGCAGACACAAGCATTAACAGATAAGTATAAGGAAAGCCCAAATATTGATTAGTTTATAATGAAATCGCTCAACCTGAACTCCCAGCTAATGCATCAAAAAGAAACTCTATGCCAGAAGGTCTTGTAGTTGAGTCCTTATTGTGAGACTAGTGACAAGTTAATGAGTCAAGTTGTTTACATGAGACTTGAATATGATGAAGTCTTGAAAAGAGTTTCTGACTTCATCATCAGGCATAATTTAGAGGATGGGAGGAGTCACATAAAGAAATTTTATTTGCAGACTGGGATTCTCAGCTTAGGTAAGCAGAAAAGGCAACGATTGTTGTAGAAGCAACAACAAACTATCATTGAAAAAATCAATGAAAATATACATGGTGCAAACCTGGTGCCAGAGTCTGTACCATATTTTCTTCTAAATGTCAAACAACTCGAAAAATAGTGGAGGTAGGCAACAGGAGAAAAAGAGTAAGAAATTGGGCAAATGACCAGGTTAAACTGGGAAGCATACTGGCAATATTTAGTTAAACCTGATAGCGAGTGGATGACACTACAATGCCTAACCTCTTCCATGTAGAAAATGATGCCAGCACTGATCGATGCCGTGTTCACTGGGCAATTGAAATTTGCGATCAGTCGACTAACACAACTCAAACTCATGACGAACATCTGTGATCTTAAAGATCAAATGCAAAGGAGTTAGTCACCATGTTTTAATTTCTATTTTTATTTTATTTTGCACAATTTGAGGAAGGTTGTTTAAACCTCCTCAACTATTTTTGTAATAATCTATTATTAGGATTTATTGTTTAGTATATAAACCCCTCTCATGCATTTAGAGAGGTGTCCTGAAATTTTATCAGAAATAATCTTCAAAACATGCACTTTTGTCCCTTTGAGGAAGTTTTGGTGAAATGAATGGAACATGATTTATTTGTATCTTATCTGGCATCTTCTACTGAAATTGCAATTTTGTACTCTTAGATGGTGTTGGATTGATTAGAAGTAGGTCAATATTGATGAAACACATGCAGAGAATGTATTACAAATGGTACTTTTATCTCGTGATTTGGTTTTGTTTATGTATCAAGCAATAATTTTTCTTCAAATTGTTTATGTATCAAAGTTTAAAGTTTGGTTAGCATTATTGCACTTTTGTATGGTGATGACCTAAATTTTATGTTGAATATATGAATAATTTCTTATGCGATATATCTTACATAATTGTTTCGGCTAACTATTTACCCGAAACGATTACTGTTAAAATGATTACACTTTCTATGGTAGTTGAATGATATTTATTACCAATTGCTTTAGGACATTATTGTAGATCACATGTTTCAATTTTATTCCCGGGTATAGTCATAGCTATATAGTGTTTCAATTAGGATATATGCATGTGATTATTATTTTAGATTAAATTACTTTTAGCATAAACATTCCTCCAAACTATCATATATCACCCCATCATCACTATCATAATTTATATTGGGAAACTAGTCCCATTACCTCTAGTCAGAGCCATTACACCAAATGGAAAAGGAGCTGCCAACCAAGGTCCAGACCGGGTGGTTTTCCCCCAATGTTGTAAGCAATGATTCTCGAGGCTTCAACATGTTACATACACGATAGATGATATTTGATTAATATAGTCACATGCACATGAGTCAAATAGTCATTAATGATAGTAACTTGTGGTTGTATGCATTTCTATTTTTTATTTTATTTTAGATAACCCGATGATTATATTATATGTTGTTGATGAGTATGTTATACTTTAACTTGTTGTTGTTATATGAAATTTAGCTTGACGATTAGGTTAAATTTTGTTGATGAGCATGATATATAGCCTATAGTTGTTATAGGCTAGTAACTTGACGATTAGGGTTATAACATTAATATATTGATGTTATATGTATCACGCTAAATTGGATTGGACTATGGAGATGGTTATGGTTACGATATTCAGGTATGAGCTGACATATTTGTGATCACTTTGCATACGTGGTTGTTATTCATGAACGATAAATGCTTATGTGTTTATGATGAAAACATGTTAGTTAGTTAGTGTTATGGATATCATGATCTTATTTATGTTTTAGTTGACATGTTGTAAAGTTATATCTTGCTAACTAGATTGATTGTGTAGATAAGATAACCTCCCCTGAGGTACACTAAGGTATGAGTTTTCTTATGTAGTATAGTTGGTGCTTAATTCTTGATTATGCCATATATTGGGTGTTGAGTGTTTGGTATCTAGTATGTTATCTAGTTGATATATTTGACATGGTATGTTTGCAATTTGGTTGAAAGTTTGATGAGTTGCATAATATGAGTATGTGTTCAAATGCTATTATTCTAAGATGATTATACTAACACATATGTGTCGAGATAGTTGATAATACTTGAGTATAGTAGGTGAAGTTTTAGCATTATGTCTAATAACTCTAAGTTGACTATGGATTATCACATGATTGTTAGTCTTTGTAAGGGTTTATTTCAAATTGATACATATGATGGTCTTGATATTTGCAACATGTGGTTGACATGTGTGAAGAGTTGTAGCAAACATGATTGGTATTATGTGACAAGGTAATATTTGAGGTGTTTACATAACTAACAGTTGGGTGATGTGATAGTGCATAGTAACACTCAATTGCAACAAGAAAAGGTAAAAGAAAAGAATTGGGCAAGAATCCCTTTGGATATGTTTGGAACCCCTAATTCCAAATGAATGAGTGATTTTCATATAATAAGTTTTGTTAACCTTAATATTGTCTGACATTAGGTGGATATGTGCTATAGTCATGAACATGTACTTGACATGTATATTACTTAGTCTCTAGTTGCAGGAGGATTTGTCAAGGGAATTAGATTCCCTTGAGAGATGGCATGGATGTGTTCAATTGCAAAAAATGTGCTTGGCACAATGAGGTAAGATGACCAATGTAGTGTTATGTTTGTTTATGCACTAAAAGTTATGTGTTGATCATAATATGATGCAGGGGATTGCATTTCAAAGAGATTGCCATAAAATATTGAAGAAGGCTCGGGTTGAGCTTTCCTTGGGAACCATGGGGATTGAGTCATGGTGTTTGTTACTAGTCTTATGCTTTTGGTCTTTGATAATAGGTTGAGTTTGATTGTGTTTTTGTTTATGTCTGGTGCAAGGCCTTGCCACTTTGTTGTAGTGTCATATTATTATTCAGCTTCATGGTTTTCTTATTTGTTGTTTCTTGTCTTTCCTTTTATGTTTTGAGTCTTGGGAATTGTTTGGAATGGAGAATTTAATGGAGCTCTAGGAGAGCTGTGTGATACCCAATAGATCATGTAAGACCCAAATGAAGCTCTATGCATGAGTAAGCACAACAAAAGGTGAGACTATGACAGTCAGTTGGACTAGTTTGGTCCATTGTGGTAAATGAATTCTGGAAGTAAAAACTTGAGAAAGGTAACTAGAAAAGGTAAAGTAAATGGATCTGAAGTGTTGGATGCCTTGGCTATGTTGGGAAGTTTTTTCTCAATGTTGTGCATGTTGTGCACAAATAAGGAAGTTCTCTTAGCCTAGACCTTATGTTATCTGGTAATTATGTTACGATCATGATTACGTTGATGTTTATATGTATGTATGTGTATGTATGTATGTATGTATGTATGTCATGTCTAATAGGGTTATCATGAATCATGATTATTTTATGCTAATGTTTATATGTACATATGTATGTATGTATGCTGTTGAATAACTACATCATTATTATTCTATGTTGATGCTTATTTATATGTATGTATGTATCCATGCATCTATGTCATTTGTAGAAATTTTGTATAATATGACACCTATTCACAAAGCTTGGTAGGCTTAACCATAGCTTGTGAAAGCTGGTTAACAGCATAGCATATATGGAGTCATGTATTGACCAGATACATAAGCGACCCTACCAACTGTCGATAAACAGTGGCATCCACTTCTTCTTCCAAAGTGGCATCCTCCTTCCTCCAACCTCCAGGAAGAGGAGTGTCAACAGGCTTGCAGCCATGCATGTTGAACTTCTCCAATATCTCCCGAGCATACTTACCCTGAGAAACAAATAGTCCATCACTGCGCTGTCAAATTTCCAATCCCAGGAAATAATGAAGGAGACCCGAGTCCTTCATCTCAAACTCCTTAGCAAGATCATCCTTGCATGAAAGTATCAACAGCTCATCACCCGTTATAATCAAATCATCTACATACAGTACAATGATAAACAACTTACCCTCCACCACAATCTGGTATAGGTTAGGATCCACCTCACTCTTGGAGAATCCAAGTTTGGTGAAATAACTATCTATCCCTATTTACCAAGCACGTGTTGCTTGTTTCAACCCATACAGTGCTCTCTTGAGCCTGCATACATGCGACTCGCTACTGAAGACCTCAAAACTTACGGGCTGCTCAATGTACACCTCCTTCTTAATGACTTCATTGAGGAACATAGTCTTCACATTCATCTGATGAATGTGCCATCCCATCTGCACTGAGAGAGCAAGAATCATTCGTATGTAAGAATACCTTGCGACAGGTGCAAAGGTCTCCTCATAATTGATCCCCTCTATCTGTGAAAAGCCTTGGGAAACAAATCTTGCCTTGTACTTCTCCATACTCCCGTCAGCTGCCTGCTTAACTTTGTAGATCCATCTCGAACCCACCATTAATTTCCCTTCCAGTCTAGGAAAAATCTCCCATGCATTGTTTCTGACAATCGAATCATACTCTTCCACCATGGCATCTACCCATGCGGGATCCTCCACGGCTTCCTTGAAAGAGGATGGCTCAGTCACAACACATTTGCTCATAAGAGCCATGTATCCAGTTGACGGATCAGGTGACTGTCTCTACCTGCGTTGGGTTGTAGGTGGTCCTACAACTTTCTCTGCATCTTGAGCCAGTCGCTCAGCTTCTGTCAAGCACTTTTTTCCTCTGATGGTTGGCACTGCAGGAGTGGTCTCTTCCACTCCATGAACCTTGTCCTGTGGCTGATCCACGTCTTGAAGCTCATCCTTAGGAACTAATAGCTCCTCATCTGCATGCAAGTGTAGCTCCCTCTCATGCAAACACTTCATGGCTTTCTCCTCCTGAAATTTTATATCCCGTCGCACAACAGTTTTATCACTGTCTGGCAAATACACACAATGGTTGTGGGGCATATTAGTGTACCCCACAAATATCCCAACCTCTGTGGTCGGCTCCAACTTCTTCCTAGCATCCTTTATCACATGCATGTAAACGTTAGCACCAAAAATCCTCAAATGAGAAAGATCAGGCTTATTACCAGAATATGCCTCCTCGGGTGTACTCATGCCAAGTATCCTGTGAGGACAATGATTCTACACATAAACTGTTGTATTGCATGCTTCCACCCACAATTGAAGGGGTAGGCTCTAATCATACAACATCACCCGTGCAGCACCCATGATCGTTCTATTCTTCAGCTCAGCAACCCCGTTCTGTTGTGGGTTATGGGGAGATATGATCTCTCTTCGAATCCCTTCTGCCTTGCAGAAATCCTTGAACTCGCCAGAGATGTATTCACCATCATTATTTATCCTAAGAGCCTTCACCTTCTTCCCCAACCCCTTCTCGACCAGTGCTTTGAACTCACATAACTTTGAGTATGTCTCGCTTTTCTTCTGCATGAAGAAGATCCAGCACTTACGAGAGAAATCATCAACAAAAATTACATAATACCTATGTTTTGCTGTCGAAGCAACCGAAAAAGCTCCACACACGTTTGTGTGAATTCTCTCAAGGATCGTCATGGCGCGACTATCCTTCTCGTGAAAGGTGGCTTTCACAAACTTTCCCAAAGTACACCCTTTTCACTGATCTGACTGTGCAAGAGTGCCTTTAGGAAGCCCTGTAGTGATCTGTTGTAGTATATTCAAGGCTCCATGGTGAAGGTGACCCAATCTCCTGTGCCACAGCTTGCCATCATCCTGGCTCACCAATCCTTCTTCCTTACATGCCATTGCTGCACATCCATCTACATGCAACTGATAAAAGTTCCTCACTCGAACCCCTATCTTCCGGGTTTCTCCAGTTGTCTTGCTGTGCAGGAAAGCCTTTCCCTCACTTAAAACAACATCATGTCCCTTGTCTTCTAACATTGCCACAGAGATAAGATTCTTCTTCAATCCTGGAACATGCATCACTTCCTTCAATACGAAGGGTTTACTAGGATCCCTCTCAAAGGAAATGGTATTGATACCAGTA
>Ga0115851_102099_pt1 | contig 10563 bp, 9 predicted proteins | sample InSIn2gowninarea_FD_83865 | JGI IMG/M metagenome (GOLD analysis project Ga0115851, IMG submission 83865)
GTGGGAGTGGATCCGTCATCGAGAGTCTAATCTTGCCCCGCCAAGCTGAAATTGCCAAATTAGTGGGGAGGATGTCCAAAACCTCCGCCAAGGGAGCTGATCAAAAAGAATATGGTCGAGCCTGCTTACGCATTCTTATCAGTTACTACTTGGCTACGGAGCTTGAAACCTTGGGAGTGGATCCAGTCGGTTCAGAGAAAGCAAGCCGTTCTTTGGAGCCGCGTGAAAATGGCCATTTTGGGCTATTTATCCCCCCTCCCGCTAGGTCCGTTCCCCAGCTTGGGCGTTTTGAAGTGGCTGTAGAACGCGCGCAAGTGCCCTCTCCGCTCGATGGCGGCCTCTCGATGGCGGCCTCTCGATGGCGGCCTTATCAGTCGAGCACCTAAAGGTTAGGGTTTACTTATTGCCCCTCTCAAATAAGTAACCAAAACAGTCGAGCCTGCTTCCGCATCCTCTCGATGGCGGCCTTATCAGTCGAGCCTGCTTACGCATCCTTATCAGTCGAGCCCCCTAAAGGGTCCTTAACAGTCGAGCCCCTGCCGGTCCTTGCACTCGGAAGCGCAAGACCCTCCGGACCTTCATAAACACTGCTCAGGACCATATCGAGAACAGACCTATACCAAATGGCTATTACTACCGCAATTGTTATGCAATGAATTTTCTCAAAGTCGTCCCCTGGAGCCACCTCAAAGATCAATTGCCCCTATAGATTGCGAAGAATGATATTCTCGGGCATCTCAACAGCATTTCTTTTGCCTTAAACCTACTAATTATCCCCCAAAAAGGTTCGTCCCCTGTCGGATTCATTCTGGCAAGTGGCCGAGTCGATTCCTTACTCGACCGACGCCCACCCAATCAATAGATAACGGTCGAGAGCGCCATCTATCTTGGCGACCTCTCTTATCATACTCCAGCCGGAACCATCAATGTCGAGATACTCGAATGAACGCGATCTATTCTCGATGAGGACTAGAACTTAACCCTATTGATACTAGAACTAAACCCCAAACTGGTCCTACGGGGAATCAAGGTCGAAGGAATCAAGTCAAGCCGCACCTTCTTACTCACAGCAACACAGCGGTGTAAAGACCTCGAACAGCTTACTTCCTTCTCGAACAGGATTCAGGTCCAACAGCTTTGCCTCTCCCATCAATAGGTAGGTCGAGCCCATACCTGTAGTCGGCCCCTTCAGCTCGCAGCCGGTTGAGTGCTCTCCCTAAAGGTCGAGCGCTCTCCCTTCAGTAAGCGGTTGAGTGCATAAATGATCTCTCCCTATTGAGAGTAACAGACCTTTGAATCACGTAACATGATGTGATGGTGAAACCGGTCACTTCCATTCCGATAATATAGAGAGTGGGTGGGGGGTGTGTGTGCCTATTGATTGCGTGGTGACTGGGAGAGCACATGAAGTCCAATCCAGTCAATCTCCGAGTTGGGACGGGGAGGGAGACCCTGGCTGGATGGGACTTGAAGGACTTGATTGGAGCAAAGAACTGACTTGTCTCTGGAAGTGGCGAGCGCAGGGGAAGGAAGGAACGAAAGCGAACTGTCATTATGTAGGTGAAGTAACCTGGCTCCGTGGCTCTTCACCCGCCGCGCCCTCGCGCATGAAGGGTTTGAAGCTGCCAACTCAAAATGATCCGCTATCTTTTCTTTTATTCCCTCAAGGCGCTAATTGCAATTCTCGGGGGTTAGGGAAGTTTTTCCGCCTTCATCCTGTCGCTCTCCCCTCGTGCCCTGTCCCATCATTGTAGGTGGGTATCTTTATGCCTGCCATCTAGGTAGGGATCCCTATACCTTGTTTCTTCAGACAAGCAAGCAGGGTGGGATGTCTTCATCGGTAGCGAGTGTAGGGTTCGTATACAGTATCGGTAGTAAGCTTGTGCCGTAGCCAAGGCGTGGTCTCCCTGTCCACTGCAGGTGGGTAAGCAAGGAAGTAGTCCGCTTGGGCTTGCTCTCGTGTGGTTCGTTCTATCCATCCTTCCGTCCTTGCTTGCTTCTTTCCCTTCTTCCACCTACCCACCCTTCCTTCCATCCTTCTGTGCATCCTGGCATCCTTAGCATCAGCAGTGGTTCCTTCGTTCCTTCAAGTGGCTGGCCTTCCATGGTTCCTTTCGGGCGGATAGAAGCCTTCTGCATTATGAGAAAGAAGGGAGGCGATGCTGGTCTCGAAGTAGGCGTGCCGTGCCAGTGTAAAGGGGTGTTTGGGGAAAGAAAGCAAGTAAGTGGTTCGAGGCCAAGTGCTATTCTGATCTATTTTCTGATCCCTGCTCTCGAGTAGAAAGGCAGAATAAGGCATTTTTCGGCTTCGCTCGCTGTGGGGTGGCCTGTTCCTTCCTGTGCATTCAATGGACTTTCTATTTTGACCTAGAGGTGGATGTGCCCTTATCAGTAGCCGAACCACAAAATGAGGCTGACTTGGCAAGGACTAGTGGTTGGTAAAGAGAATAACCGGGGCCCGATCTCAGAACTCTACGCCCGAAAAAACCTCCCACCTGCTAACTAATTACGAATCAATCTGAAAATGGCTATCATATATGTAGAGTGCCTGCCTACAGACAGAAATGCCATATCCCTTCTCCTGCGGACCCTCCGGCAGGCGGCTTACTTTCTTTGTGGTAAGTGAGAGAGAGTCGATTAGTGATAGGTTGCTAAGAGAGATTGTTAGAGCTTGTTGGTTAGGGAAAGATGATTATAGCTTTGTGATAGCTTGATCGTTATAGCTTTGTTAGAGCTTGAATTCGATATATTGCCTCTCTATTCCCTCTAGAGACAATCCAATTATTAATAATATGATGCATGCTAGTAGTTGTTCTGATGATACACGGCATAAGATAGATCTCTGGTAGTTGTTGTGAGATGCATAGTTGATTGGTTATGCCTTGATCTTCCCTCTATAGAGACATGAATTCTTTATATGACGATGCATGGGTCTATAGATTAGTGAGTGTTGATAGATTGGAAAGTGATTCATTAGGATTCGAGATTGTCTCTAGATTCCCTTAAGAGATGATTGAACTCTTATTACACGATGCAGTATTGATTATAGAGATAGATGTATATAGAGATTGGTTAATGTATTGAATAGAGATAGTTAGTTGATTATTCATCTTGTAGTTTATTGGTTTCTTTCTGGTAGATATATCCTATATAGAGAGAGTTTATGTAGTTATTAATGTTATTATACGATGTATAGTTACTAGATGATCAAGATGGTAGTAAGTAGATATGATGATGGAGTAGATAATAGGATGATCTTTCTCTAGAGTTTTTTATGTATTTATGTTATGATAGTGGTTGATTCGGGGATACATGGTTGATTGGTCTTCGATAATTCGATAGTTGATTAGCTTATCCAGAAAAACACTTGGTTTGGTGGTCACCCCCTATATATATAAAGGATAGAGGAAGGTAGGGAATCGAATCGTAATACCGAACACTAATTGGAATTGTTTCTTAGAGTGGCTTAAAATAGTCGAATCGAAGGCTTCAATTTCCAGGTGCGGACGGGCTAAGGCGAAGCTTACATGCATGGGAAACGACAAGGATGCTGAGATGAATGGATCCGAGATCCCCGTAAATGAAGCAAATGGAGGGTTCTTCAACACTAATGGAAGAGATGCAGGGATTAATCATTCGCCTACAGCATCCAGTTCCAGGGTTCATTGATCTCCTGCTCTTTCATTTCATAAGTAAATGGATGGAACCTATAAGCTTCCTAATGGTCATCGGTTTCATTAATTATAATCCAGGTAAGCTACAGTCAGCTAGATGTAAGGTATAGTAAGCTATATTGATGGGATTATGCGATGCAGTCTTATCTGAATTAAGTGATGTATATTAGACTTACTTCTGTCTGTGATTCAATGAGTAAATGATGGTATGTGATTCCATGAGGAAGCTATTTTGAAGGCTCATAAATATGATTTGATCTATGTTCAATCTGGAGATTTGTACTCTATCATCCCCGATGCACCCCATAGTGACTCATCACGAATAGATCAGTCGGGGCATCCTATTCGACAGATGGCATGATTGGTGCAATTGCATCTCTAATCCATACAGCCAAATGCCACCTTCCACTGGCACTAATCTGTATGGTAATAACCCTCCCTAGTGGTGAGCGCTCTAACTCAGGGCAACCACACATGCCCTATTTCCCTCCAGATCCCTCGCACGTAGGAACGAGTACCTCATACTCAGTTCCTCTTCACTCGTTCCATGTCCATGGTCATTCGTGTAGTGGCACTATGTGTAGTGGTGCATCTACCGCATATGCGGCTCCACCTGCCCATAATATTGATTACCCTTTTCGTGGCCCTCCGTCAGGACCTCCAGTCCAACAACATCCTCAACCTTCCCTTTTTCTGCAAGGGCAGGGTTATGCTTAGCAAAACATGCCCAACCGACTTGCACCCAACAATCAAAATGCATAGCCTAATCCCAACAAGAATAATAATAAGGGGAAGAAAAGGTGACGAGGAGGAGGATATAGTGCTGCTTGAGTACTCGAATAGGTTGTCTATTTTCCTGTTCAGCTTGAATAAGAATGTGTGGTGAGGTCGGTATTGAGTGAGCACTCAAGCAGATCTTCATTGCATTGATTAATCAAGAGATCATCTGAGTTCGAGAGATCAAGAGCTTTAGAGTTCTGAGAGGAAGAACCTCAGATGGATCAGATGGAGTTTGAGATCTTTCCCTGATCATTAGAAGATCCTGGTCGCTATTATCCTCCCTCCAAGCTATTAGAGAGGTCTTGAGTGAGTGCTTAATCAAGAGATCACTTGCGATTATTATACGATGCATTCACACACACGCCCATAAGCTGAAATCATCATTTTCGATATAATCCGATCCTCTGTTTGATTTCATCTCTTCCTCCGTTTGTTGGATGATCTGTCCTACCGCCCTGCCCCCCTGTCCTTACCTACTTGCCTTTACCTACTTGCTACCCTACCTGCCTGCCTGTGTCGATCTGCCTGTAAGGTAGCCGCCGCCAATTGACAAGCACTCGATTCTATGCCCAAACACGTCTAGACGCACCATTAATAGTTGGCAAGTCTTAACGACTATTATTCTCTCTATACGCTGGGACAGACTCCTTCCTTTCGACACGCTTATGATTGCACACCAACGATTTTGACTCTACGCGTCTAACTTATATATCGCTCAAGTATTAATTAATAAAACACGAACGACGAGGGTGATCGGTGTAGGGAGGAGAGGAACATCAAGATTAGATGAGCAGATCAACGATTATTGAAATGAGATTAGCCTGAGATCAACAATTAGCAATTCATAACCGATGAGCAATCAATCGATCAGCAATCAACATCCAATCAATCCAGATACTGCGATGAGGGGTAGCTCCCCTCATCAATCAACCAATCATCCATATCGATAGTTCACTCCCCCAAACCCCCACATCGCGACGCTAAAGCGTCCAGCTGATGAACCTAGTGACTTATTTCATATCTTTTAGTAAGCAGGAAAGAGCTACACTAACATTGAACCACTGATGGCATTTCACCGGCATTCTAGTATTGAAACTGCAGAAACTTAGCATTCGAACTTATAGCTGATACTTACATGAAACTGCTGATGTTTGCATTCGAGCTATAAAGCTCATTGAAGAACTGCTGATACTGGCATTTATTACTAGCATTAAAGCTGATGTTTGCATTTCAACTGCCGATGATAGTTACCTTTCACTGCCGACACTGCTTACATTGAAACTAATCCTAACATTCGAGCTAAAGCTGAGACTGACCTTTAGTCCATTACTAACTTCTTCTTATGAGAAGGAATAGTTAGTGCTCTTGTCCTCGCTCGATCAATAAGAAAGATGGGGAAGTGGCTCATTGAATTGATATTTCCGTGATTTCATTTTATAAACCGCCACCCACGCCGAATATATATGCGTCATGTAGGCCCCGCAGGCTGGTGGGTAAGGAAAGGAAGGGTTTTGGGGATTGAGTGGGTCGAGCCAGTGTGGTCTTTGAATCTTACCTTCTTTCACTTTCAACATGTCCCACTACTGTAGGGAGGTTTGGCTTCGCGTGAGAAGGGTCCTTACGAGCGTTCGTTCAAGCAGGCAAGCAGGCAAGCACGCAAGTAGTGGAAAGAGAAATCCATTTATATAGGTATATAATGAAAAGACTATGACTTACCTACCTACTAGTAAGTAAGGGCCATGAAAACACGTCCCGACGTGCGTGCTTTATATCCTTGGACTTGGCTTCCACGGGAATCGTCGCTTCACTTACTTAAGTCCAGGGACGCCGTAGCTTGATTGGGTCAAACTATGGTTCGATTCTTACCGGTTCTTCTTTTAGGTGTACACGGGTGAGAAATAGCAGCAGCAAGGCCCTCCCTACCATTCGGTAAAGGCGGACCTATTTTATACAGTAAGAGCCAGCCATTAAAACACTTTCCTGGTGTACACTTCGTGACATAAGTCATAGCAAGCAAGGCCCTGTCACGTTATAGGCGGTATTTATTTGAGGGAGATATTAATTAATTGTTCACCGTTTCATCTCGCCGGCCCCTATGGTTTCCGTTATCGGGATATCCTTTTTTCCATTGTTCCCGGAGAAAAGCATAATGACATATATAATGATATATATCTTTGTATACGATATTATGGTAGATCAATTCTGTCCGTTCGGGAAAGGTTGTTCCTTCCCCTCACTCAGTTCGGCAGAGCCTGTTTATTTCCTATGAACGTACCTCTCCTGTTGTCGAGAGTTCGGCTGGCTCACCCTCACCCAAGGCGGTCGAGTCATTTAACGTACCTCGTCCCTCGATCTCCCGATGGTCAATTCTTTAGGCTCGTACCTTGCCCTCGTACCTCTCCTTACTCGACTTACTTACCGGGTGAAAATGAGAGGTTTGGACCTTATCTTCAAAGGTCCTTTCAGGCGGGCGGTAAGGTCGGTCCTGCCCTTCTAACGATAACGAAGGTCTGTCTTTCCTTCATGGTCGAGGTCCTTCTTTATGGTCGAGCGTGTCCCACCCCCTCAAATCGCGCTATTCTCAGACAGAATATTCAGACGTTACACTCTAGCCTAGCGTTTACTTACGAGCATGTAAAACCTACTCCGATAAATATAGGGGGGAGGTAGCTCAGCGGCATACCCGGTGATTTCATAGCCAGTAGAGAAGGATAATACCCGTTGAATGAATGGGAAAGGGCGGTGGCTCAGCCTCATCTGTCTCTAAGTGAATCAATATTAGCGACCAGGCGATAAGATCATTTGATTGCTTCCGAACCTGGAACCAATAGCGATCATCGAACCTTCCCTCTCCAACTAGCGATCGAACCAACCGTTCCTCTCCTACCAACGGTGAATTAATTAATTGAAAAGGGGGGGTAGCTCAGCATCATATCCGGTGATTTAGCCAGCACCAGAAATGATTGAGAACCGACCCGGCACATACCGAAGCAAGTGAGTAGTTCGTTAGTTCGCCTACGCCTCTTTCTCAGTCGTTCGCCTCCACGAGAAAAGAATGACTTTATTACTTATATTGCTCCCCTTCCCCCCTAGCATTCCGACCGATGTCGCAAGCGATTTTCGTTATGAATCTATCTTAATCGATACGATTTTCGTTATGAATCTTCATCATGGTTTTTATAGGAGAAGGGAGAGCAATAGTGAGCGCTATCTTCGAGCCTTCTAGCCGGGCTCGCTAATCAACTTCGTGCCGGTCGGGGCAGGGACTGACCAGTTCCTCATCCCAGGTATAACTCCCTATCCCAGCCAGGTATCGTACTAACTATCAGAGGGACAGGCTGTATCTCAGGCTGGGGCTTTATTAGGGAGGGAGGGGTATCGGTGCAAGGAACAGCTAGCTCTAGCTAATCGGGAGCCCGCATCTCTCTCTTCTATTGATCGAGAAGCGATGGATATAGGGGAATTATACGGCAGGGAGAAGCTCGGGAACTCGGACTCGTAACTCGGGAACCACTTAAGTGGTATCCATCCCTGACTGAATGAAGAAAGAGATAGTCGTTATCGATTAGCCGAAGCTGTATCGGGTCTACGGGTGGGAACTCAGAACTCATTAGCTCGAGGCGCTCAAGCTAAAGCAATATCAGCGACTCCTACCTACCGTAAGTAAGTAGTTAAAGAAAGGTGGGTTGTTCTGTACGTGGACGCACGGGAACTTCTGACTGAAGAGAATAGGGGTGAGAAAGGAGCTGGGCTTGTAACTGATGGATTCTATGGATCTGGAGAGGACAGTCATTCATTTTGGGCAGGATGATGGAAGCATGCATGGTATAGAGATGGGGCCCGCCCCCCCCCTACGAAATAAGAAAGGGGTGTTGAGGCCCTTTTGAAAGGTGTGGCGTACTATTATTTGCACCCTAATGACTTCAGCGCTCATTATTGCATCACGCTCAATATTGCAGCTGCATTGAGTGAGCCGCATACGAGTATAACCAATTTCATTCCTGAGATGGCGGCCTTGACAGTCGAGCCCCTCCGGTCCTCACCATCGGAATAGTGAGTGGCTCCGCCCCTAAGAAGTAAGGGCCCTACTTGGACTCATCTAGATTTTGTCAGTCAATTGGGCAGGCTCAGGAGCTAGGCCAGCCCAGCCCAGCCCAGCCCCACCAGACCAAATACTATATATAGTAGGCCAGCAAGGTTTCCCTAATCATTAGGATCCTTAGGAATAGGAAAGGGAAGTAGCAACAGCAGTGGAAGTGGTTCAGTACAACCTAGTGGTAGTCAAAGCAGTGGTAGTTCAGCCGGAACCCTAGGACCTATAGTACAACCTGGGCATGCAGGATTTCTTTTCATAGGTTCTCTATCAGTTAGTATGGTGGGATGGAGGTTCCTTTACCCATTATCCATAGTTTTGGGGTAGAGGAGATGACGATGTCGAGCAACATTGGTACCTGTGCGAGGCCATCTGGAGGTCAGGAGCGACCCTAGACGCTTCTAAGCTAGTGGAATTCCAGACCACTCTGAGAGGCAGATCTCTCAGGTGGTACATGAAGTTCGTGGACCCTCTAGCGAGGGGGTAGGCTCCTATCTTGGTATAAATCAGAAAGCTATTTCTTGCAGAGTTTCAGTTGCCTCAGTTAGAGCAACAAGGTATTACAGATATTAGATATATCAAGCAGAGAGACGTAGAAACTGCTTGGGAATATATGCAGAGATTCAAGGATGCGTTGGGTAAGCTAACCAACCCTCTTCATGAATCACACCAGAGAGAGTGGTACATCCAGGGACTGCTGCCACTGACTAAAAGACCACTCATGTAACAGAAGATTTCCTCCATTACTGATGCACTGGAACGGGCTATGAAGATAGAGTCCATGGCAGGGTACCCAAGCACTATGAGGGTTGCGGAATAGAGAGGAGGAACAGAACTATCCCATCCATGTACAGAGTCATCTCGCTACCCTCAATGAAAGAATCCAAGAGCTGGCCATCTCAAAGGTGGGTAAGCCTCAGGTTTGGTGTACAGGGTGCCATATGGAAGGTCACCATATCTTAGAATGTCCCAGGTTTAGAGGAGCAGGACCCTCCAATCTCCCGATTGAACCTCCCCCTGTGAGGCCTACCGGTGGAGTTGCACAAGTCGCTACCTCAACACCGTTCCATGGACCTGTCCAGTACCATGCATTTCCCAACAACCAGGCATTGCTGACTAATGAATATTATGAGATCTTCAGAACTCATGGGCACCCTCCTAGGCACTGCCCTATTTTGCAAAAGTACTCTTCTGCAACTAATACTCTCTATTGTGAATTCTGTGGGTCATCTACCCATGCATGGTACAGAAAGATGTCGGGCTCTGGATGCCCTTGCAGATAGATTGGACCGAACAACATTTCGGGTGGCGGAAGGAAAGGATCTCAGGGATACGGGGCAGGCTGTGGGAGAGGTGGAGGTGGTTTCTGGGGAGGACGAACTGGCGGAAGAGGAGCGATCAGATGTTACAACTATGATGAGATAGGTCATCTCGCAAGAGATTTTCCCCTTCCCCGAAAACCTTGGTGCTCACATTGCAGGGTCAATACACATGCCACGGAGGAATGTCCGAAGCTTATCGCCAAGTGGGAAGATCGTGCCCGCTAGAGGGGTGCGAAACTTATTAACTCAAAGCTGAGGTAGGATGACGAAATATATAGACAAACCATCAATATTGTTACCAAAGTAGGGGCTCATACAGGTGAAGACATAGGTTACCCCTATCAACCAAGGGTTCGAAAGGCTGAGACCCGAGCTTCACCATTTCACCCTGCGCAACAGAAGGTCCCGGAGGGGCTTGCGCTTCCTAGTGCAAGGAATTGATTGCTTGCTCGACAAAAGGAGAGCAAGGAACGTAGTGCTTGCTTGACGTTAGGAAAGCAAGGAACTTTAGTTGCTCTTTGGTTACTTATTTGAGAGGGGGCACCCAATAAGTAAACCCTAACCCGGCAGGGGGCCCTTTTTTTGACTTATTTGCCCCTCAAATAAGTCAAAAAAAAAGAAGTAAATTGAAACTTTAGTTGCTCTTTGGTTACTTATTTGAGAGGGGGCACCCAATAAGTAAACCCTAACCCGA
>Ga0115851_102100_pt1 | contig 10556 bp, 5 predicted proteins | sample InSIn2gowninarea_FD_83865 | JGI IMG/M metagenome (GOLD analysis project Ga0115851, IMG submission 83865)
GAGATAGAAGCAAAAAAAGGGTTGTTATACATGAGGAGTGAAAAAAAAATAAAAAAAAGTATGACAAAAAAAAAAAAAAAAAAAAAAAAAAAAAAAAGAAAAAAGAAAAAGAAGAAGAAGAAGAAGAAGAAGAAGAAGAAAAGAAAAGAAAAGAAAAGAAAAAAGAAAAAAGAAAAAAGAAAAAAGAAAAGAAAAGAAAAGAAAAGAAAAGAGAAAAAGAAAAAGAGTGATGGTTGATTTGTTTGTTTGTTTGTTTGTTTTTTTAATAAGATTAAGAATATTTACATTAGGATAAAGATATGAGTATATATTAATAACGGTTTTTATTTGTTACTTGAGAAATCAAATCAATAACATAAGCAAAAATTTTGTAATTGTTTATATTGTTTATAATTTGAAGGTTTGATAATATAAAACCTGTGTAGAGTGTAAGATAGAAAACTAAAAATAGACTGGAAAATATAGAAATGCTAGTGAATTGAACTACTGGTCTGAGACAGTGCTTTGTAGCCTTTCATTCTACAAGGGTATCCTCTGGGCCTAACGATTGAGGCTCTCCATCAAAATCCAATATAGAGGAATCCATCTATGTTGACATCTTAGTTAGAATTGTGATTTTTCTTATTTTTTGTCCACTTTCTCCATAAACTCTGCGATGCATTTGATGATTTTTTGTTGAGTATCAGGCATGTCTATGAGGAATCTTCCCATTAGTCTTTATATGCTAATACAAGTTGACTATCTACATGTAGGAGAAAGCCCTAGCTTTGGTGGAGTTCCTAATGTCTGGGATCTAGTCTCTAGTTTCTTAGTCCATATGTGTGTTCATAATGTACCACCGAGATTTCCTTACTTGTTCTTCCACATTAGATATTTCTCTCTGAATGGTCATAGGGATGCTATCTTGTATTGTTCCATGGCTACTCTAATAGTTGGTTGTGCACGGGTGCCACCATTGGAGGGAGGACTAAAGTGTGGTGAAGAGGAGGGACCAACGTGTTCTTGCATGCCTCTACAAGATGGCCCAACTAAATGACACCTAGCCATGCAAGAAGAGGGGAAGATCACAGGTTGGGCAGAAGGGGGGAGTTTAACACATGAGTAAATGAAACAAGGGGAGGGGAGAGGGGAGAGGGGGAGGGGAACTTGAGAGCATGAAGTGGAGAGAGGATGAGGTAGGAAAGAGTGCGGACAAGGAGGGGCGACTAGAATAATGAGCATGGGAGGGGGGTGGAGGGGCTAGGTTGGAAACCATAGAGGGGCGAGGGAGTAGAAATACATAGGAGGAAAAGGGATGAAATTAAACCAAAAATAGACCACCTAGAATTGATAAACCCAATGAGGGAAGATAAACCCAAACACCAGTGGCACTCAAAAACAATAGTGACACTGAGATGAGAGAATTCATAATTGAAGTGAGATTCCAGTGTGGTAGAATTAGGAGACCAAACCAGTAACTATCACACGCGCCGCAAGAGATCACTTGTGAGAGAGAGAGAGAGAGAAGACTAGAGAAGCCGCAATTCATGATCAGGATCAAACCCCTTGTCCTCATTTGCTCCATGTATTAATATTATTGATCCAAGAACTCAAGTTTTGTTTGCCTCCCACCATGGGTTGTTGCTTATAAACATGCATATGCACTCTCTTCTCACTAGGCAGTCTCCTTCTCTCCACCTTTTAGAATTATTAGACCTTCCCTTCTTTCCTACTTATGCAAAACCCTGAGCAATTAAATGTTGCACGAACCATCTTTGCATCACAATAACAACTATTAACTTGTCATATGCTCATCCCTTTGCTTGGTGACAATGTAACCATGTAAGATACCAATATGAAGGTATTGTGCCCTCCTTTATTTGCTTGCGTGTTCTCGTCTCAAGGTCGAGTTGAATGGCCCATCAACGCATCCTCGTCACTTGAGGTGATGACGACTCACCCCACTCACCCCTTATGTCATTTGTGATTACCCCATATGCGAACCTACAACAAACATCCTTAAAAATATTTGAAATTAAAATTTCTTGATTAAAATAAAATATAAATAAATAAGGCACGCATACTACTTGGTATGGCAACCATTGAATTCCTAAATTTTGGAAACTCGAAACCAAAGGTCTAGCCTGAATAACTAAGAAATGAATTAAATACAACTTCAACTTTGGTTAATCAACCAAAATGTTCACAATGTATGTTGAAATTCAAAGCAAACACATCAAATGAAAATTATATCACAGTTTGGTTACATGAAGCAGCAATCGACTTTGAATCAAAAGCAAATAGAGGTAGATAGCAATTAAGTATGAGTGGTTGTGGATAATAGTTATTGATGAGATAACATATCAAACTAGTCACATTATTCATAGATTTATATGAAAATGACACATTGCTAATAATTTTAATGTTATTCTTGTAATTCTAATACCTAAACTCATTACAAGATTGAGTATAGTATACTAAATAATTTAAAATATTCAAAATGCAAATATTTTTAAACTTTAAAAATCTGAACAAAATTAAGAAAATAAATAAAAATATCATCATTAAATATATAAAATAATAAATTTATAAAAATAAACTAACCAAAATTAAAATAATTTATAGTAATAAAATCAAACATTTTAATTTTATACATTATAAAATGTAAGATAAAACACGTATCCATTATCACTAAAGAGGAAAATATTTTTCTACAATTAAAAAATAAAATACTTTTTACAAATTTCACAATTAAAAAATATATATATATATATATATCCGTCGAAAATTAAACGATAAAGGCTAATTCCAACTTTAGATACAAAAATAAAATACTTTTTACAAATTTCGCAATAAAAAAAATATCCGTCGAAAATTAAAAGATAAATGCTAATTCCAACTTTAGATACAAATTCTCGTGTGTATATTGACGACATATAAAATATCCGTCGAAAATTAAACGATAAAAGCTAATTCCAACTTTAGATACAAAAATAAAATACTTTTACAAATTTCGCAATAAAAGAAATATCCGTCGAAAATTAAACGATAAATGCTAATTCCAACTTTTGATACAAATTCTCGTGTGTTTATTGACGACATATAATGTGTGGCCTATATTACATCTAAAGTTTGAAGTGGATAAAATCAAATATAAATTTGTAAACGAAAATTCCCAAACAACACGGCATCATCCTCCACATATTCTCGGTCTAACATTCAACCATCACGAAGGTACATATAAAACTAGAAGGACTGGAACCAGATGGGCAGAGCTAATAGCTTTTCATAGGGCATTAAATGCTTGCAAGTTGGTTAAAAATTTTGTGGTGGGAAAAAGTCACAGTCATTTTTCCACAATATGTACTTAACCAGCCTGCCATCAACCAACCTACATGTAAAGAGGCATTTAATGCCCTATGGCAGACTAATTAGCTCTTGCCAGATAATTATATATTAAAATTGAACAATAGAGTAAATGCATTTTTTATCCTTCAATTCTTCTTAGTTTACTTGATGTTTAGTTGTTTTTAGTCAATATTGTTTAGTAGTGGGGTTGTTAAGGCTGGAATGCTTCATCTAGAAGTCTCCTCTGCAACCCTTCCATAAAAACAATATATTTGGAAAGTTATAGTCATTCTTTTGGTTTGTTTATTTTCAAAGACTTATAGTCTCTCGTTCTTTCGGTGGTCTGGTTTCCCACGTGGCAGGCCATTGATAGGCAACGATAAAATACATATGTAACTTTCGGTTACTAATTGTAGCTTACAAAAGAAAAAGAAAAAAAGAATCCATGCACAATTAGAAATGTATCAGTGAATATTATTAAAGAGTTTAATTTTGGAAAAAATTGTCTTATATCCCGTAATCTAACTACATCCATATCTCTTGTCTCATTATTTCATTATCTAAAAAAAAAAAAAAATCTCAATAACCTTGAACCAAAGCATCTAACATCATATCTCATATACAATTCACAAAACTAATAAATTTAGAGTGCAAATTCACTATGTTATATTACTCAAATTTTCTTAATCTTAAATATTCTATTTTTCTTTTAAATAAACAAATATATATTTCTCTAATTATTATTTTTTAACATATATATACATGTATATATTCATTCTAAAACACAAATAAATATATATATATATTTATAAACACTCTCTTTCTAGATTTATATAAGACTCAATCCCAATAGAATCCAACTAAATCATTAATAAATACATGAAATTTACATCATCAATGCCACATTGTGGGTGTTGCGATTACACCTCCAACCACTAAAGGTGTTGAGGGGCTCTTCCCATTCACATCAAATTTACTTTTAACTATAGACAATGATGTGATTCTAATTCCATCTGCATCAAAGATTCACTTTTATCTACACACCTTACACCTGAATTATTCATCCATTTGTTATACTTCAGCGTCAATTTCCCAAAGTTGGAAAGGAATTTTCAAAGGAGCAGCTCCTTACACCTCAAATATTCATCCATGTTTTTTAATACTAGTGAATTTCCCCAAGTTGTAACGAATTTCAAAGGGGGGAATGTGCGATATGTCTACATACATCCCATTTCCTTTTGCGTGTGAACTAAGCTTCTTATGTGGGTTCTCAACACCTTACAAGCTCGACATGTGGGGCATGAGAAACAAGTGCCTTGCATCCATTTAAATGTTTAATAATGAATTCCACATTTTGATTATTGCAAATGTTGAAAGTAGTTTTTAGTGCTCGAAATTACATTGATTGGCCAAATTCCTTTACAAAATTGAACCCACTTTATCGAACCTAGACTTCCAAAGGACAAATAGAATATGAACTAGGCTCCATGTGGATGTGTAGGGCTCAATTCCCATGCAAATATTGGTTTGTCGCACCACAAACCTACGTGCCAAACAAATTAACTTTTTCTAGAGGCATAATGAAAAATTCTAAAATCGACGTGTTGAACTATGCAAGGTATATTCAAGTTTGATATTACTATGCGAAAGTTGTTTATAAAGATACAACACCTCTTGAAATTGTCGTGGGGACAATAACTTTAAAGCCACTTCATCTCTTGAAATTGTTGCACGAACAATATATTGTGAAATTGTTCGTCATCAAAAATTCGAAATTTGTTGTTTCAAATTCAGAGTTTTAATAAAACAAATGGTTGACTATATGTCTTCATCTACTTACTAACACCATAATCTCTTAAATCTCCTTTTCCACTGACAAAAAGAGTCATTACATAGTCAAATTAGAATATCTTCAACATCATCATAAATCATTTAGAGTTCAATCGTGTTAAGATGTAGGGAATGCATAATTGAACCTAAGGAGATAGTTAATCTTTCTATAACTTTCTCAATTAAAACCTTTTTAAACCAATACTAGGAATTTGTTAGTTTTTATCTCTGCGCATCATTTTACCTAAGATTTAAGTGCAAAGGAAATGATGATGGGTTTCAAAGTAACTCCTAAAACTACCATTCTTAAATGAATGGTTGATTTAGTAGTAACATGTTTGTCTAAGTTATTGCGAAATTCTATCATCATATGTGTCAACTTTATATATATATATATCAAGATAGAGAGAGAAAGAATTATAAAAAAAATAGATTAAATGATTTAAAAGTACATGAACTAAGATATTAAAAGGATTTGAGATTTAAAAAACATTTACTGCATCTATATCTTAAATACTTTTCTCAAATAATGTTGAAGTTTAAAGTACAAAGCTTATATATTATTGTACCTAATGTTATTGAAAATTGCTTATATATTATTGTGCCTAATGCTATTGAAAATTGCTCGAAATCCCAAGCCACTTATCTTACTCGAACTATGATAAATCGATGGTGGTCTCTGAGATAGACCACTATAAAAGGAAAATTTCAATGTATAACCTATATGATTAATAAGAAAGTATAAACTATATTCTCCATTTACAACTATATTTGCTTTGACTATAATGTTTTAATTATGTTTGTGTGTGTATTAGTATCTTATCATGTGTCATTGTTCTTGTCCATTATATTGGGCATTTATACTTCTCTAATGGTTGTACTACTTTTATGTCACATATGTCTTTCTCCCTCTGGGCAAAATTAATCAACTCCTCCTTGATACCCACTTTGTATGTACATAATTTTAACATGATTTATATTATGGGTATATGATTATAATGTTGGGCTTGCTTTATTGGGCAGTGGACCCTCTTCTCCCTTTATATGATGATGATGATTATGTCCATTGAGATTGAATTTGTTTATCGAACCTTAAGAAGGTTAGAGATTACTTAGATTTCTTTAGAATTTTATTTTTACACATAAAAAACATTAAGATAAGAATTTTGAAGATCACCATAGATTTATTGGGTTAAAATGTTAAAAATGTTTGTAATGTGTTAAATCTTTTGAAATTGAAATCTAATCTAATTATATGTTGGACATTTTAAAAGAAAATAGTTTTCATAGTAAACAAGTGTGAACCCTTTCAACATTATCTAGAAAATACTACTAACTTTAACAATACTACAATTTTCAATATTAAACTTGTCATGCATGAATATTTTGTTATATTAATTTTTAGCATATAAATATATAATTCGATGCTTTTAATAATATATATAATTAATTTGGTCTATCACACACATATAATGAATAAAGATAAAGCACTCATCTAATGTAACTCAAATGGCTATAATTAGCCATATCAATGCCACCCACATTAATTTGAATTATACTTATTCGAAAATTATATCATCAAATTAAAAAATCATAATAATAACACTATCACGATACCTTGTTTAACACAACAAAAATAATTGTGTACTTTAATTATCTCTTTCCAAAAAAATTGAAAATGAAATTCTAAACCATGTGAATGCATGCGTGTGACAGAGACATTTGATGTCGGGTACGTGTCTCAATTTGCTTACAAATATAATCCTCGTGACCTGATGACAGCATAGAGAACAACTTTTCTAACGAAATCCTACCACACGTGGCATTCCAAGATTAACATATAGTATGAACAATTGATAAAGCACTGGTTTAAAACACGGAGGCGGCGGGGTGGGATGGACTTTTATGTAAAGAAAATTTGGGAGAAGGATAAAAAATGCATTTACTCTATTGTTCAATTTTAATATATAATTATCTGGCAAGAGCTAATTAGTCTGCCATAGGGCATTAAATGCCTCTTTACATGTAGGTTGGTTGATGGCAGGCTGGTTAAGTACATATTGTGGAAAAATGACTGTGACTTTTTCCCACCACAAAATTTTTAACCAACTTGCAAGCATTTAATGCCCTATGAAAAGCTATTAGCTCTGCCCATCTGGTTCCAGTCCTTCTAGTTTTATATGTACCTTCGTGATGGTTGAATGTTAGACCGAGAATATGTGGAGGATGATGCCGTGTTGTTTGGGAATTTTCGTTTACAAATTTATATTTGATTTTATCCACTTCAAACTTTAGATGTAATATAGGCCACACATTATATGTCGTCAATAAACACACGAGAATTTGTATCAAAAGTTGGAATTAGCATTTATCGTTTAATTTTCGACGGATATTTCTTTTATTGCGAAATTTGTAAAAGTATTTTATTTTTGTATCTAAAGTTGGAATTAGCTTTTATCGTTTAATTTTCGACGGATATTTTATATGTCGTCAATATACACACGAGAATTTGTATCTAAAGTTGGAATTAGCATTTATCTTTTAATTTTCGACGGATATTTTTTTTATTGCGAAATTTGTAAAAAGTATTTTATTTTTGTATCTAAAGTTGGAATTAGCCTTTATCGTTTAATTTTCGACGGATATATATATATATATATATTTTTTAATTGTGAAATTTGTAAAAAGTATTTTATTTTTTAATTGTAGAAAAATATTTTCCTCTTTAGTGATAATGGATACGTGTTTTATCTTACATTTTATAATGTATAAAATTAAAATGTTTGATTTTATTACTATAAATTATTTTAATTTTGGTTAGTTTATTTTTATAAATTTATTATTTTATATATTTAATGATGATATTTTTATTTATTTTCTTAATTTTGTTCAGATTTTTAAAGTTTAAAAATATTTGCATTTTGAATATTTTAAATTATTTAGTATACTATACTCAATCTTGTAATGAGTTTAGGTATTAGAATTACAAGAATAACATTAAAATTATTAGCAATGTGTCATTTTCATATAAATCTATGAATAATGTGACTAGTTTGATATGTTATCTCATCAATAACTATTATCCACAACCACTCATACTTAATTGCTATCTACCTCTATTTGCTTTTGATTCAAAGTCGATTGCTGCTTCATGTAACCAAACTGTGATATAATTTTCATTTGATGTGTTTGCTTTGAATTTCAACATACATTGTGAACATTTTGGTTGATTAACCAAAGTTGAAGTTGTATTTAATTCATTTCTTAGTTATTCAGGCTAGACCTTTGGTTTCGAGTTTCCAAAATTTAGGAATTCAATGGTTGCCATACCAAGTAGTATGCGTGCCTTATTTATTTATATTTTATTTTAATCAAGAAATTTTAATTTCAAATATTTTTAAGGATGTTTGTTGTAGGTTCGCATATGGGGTAATCACAAATGACATAAGGGGTGAGTGGGGTGAGTCGTCATCACCTCAAGTGACGAGGATGCGTTGATGGGCCATTCAACTCGACCTTGAGACGAGAACACGCAAGCAAATAAAGGAGGGCACAATACCTTCATATTGGTATCTTACATGGTTACATTGTCACCAAGCAAAGGGATGAGCATATGACAAGTTAATAGTTGTTATTGTGATGCAAAGATGGTTCGTGCAACATTTAATTGCTCAGGGTTTTGCATAAGTAGGAAAGAAGGGAAGGTCTAATAATTCTAAAAGGTGGAGAGAAGGAGACTGCCTAGTGAGAAGAGAGTGCATATGCATGTTTATAAGCAACAACCCATGGTGGGAGGCAAACAAAACTTGAGTTCTTGGATCAATAATATTAATACATGGAGCAAATGAGGACAAGGGGTTTGATCCTGATCATGAATTGCGGCTTCTCTAGTCTTCTCTCTCTCTCTCTCTCACAAGTGATCTCTTGCGGCGCGTGTGATAGTTACTGGTTTGGTCTCCTAATTCTACCACACTGGAATCTCACTTCAATTATGAATTCTCTCATCTCAGTGTCACTATTGTTTTTGAGTGCCACTGGTGTTTGGGTTTATCTTCCCTCATTGGGTTTATCAATTCTAGGTGGTCTATTTTTGGTTTAATTTCATCCCTTTTCCTCCTATGTATTTCTACTCCCTCGCCCCTCTATGGTTTCCAACCTAGCCCCTCCACCCCCCTCCCATGCTCATTATTCTAGTCGCCCCTCCTTGTCCGCACTCTTTCCTACCTCATCCTCTCTCCACTTCATGCTCTCAAGTTCCCCTCCCCCTCTCCCCTCTCCCCTCCCCTTGTTTCATTTACTCATGTGTTAAACTCCCCCCTTCTGCCCAACCTGTGATCTTCCCCTCTTCTTGCATGGCTAGGTGTCATTTAGTTGGGCCATCTTGTAGAGGCATGCAAGAACACGTTGGTCCCTCCTCTTCACCACACTTTAGTCCTCCCTCCAATGGTGGCACCCGTGCACAACCAACTATTAGAGTAGCCATGGAACAATACAAGATAGCATCCCTATGACCATTCAGAGAGAAATATCTAATGTGGAAGAACAAGTAAGGAAATCTCGGTGGTACATTATGAACACACATATGGACTAAGAAACTAGAGACTAGATCCCAGACATTAGGAACTCCACCAAAGCTAGGGCTTTCTCCTACATGTAGATAGTCAACTTGTATTAGCATATAAAGACTAATGGGAAGATTCCTCATAGACATGCCTGATACTCAACAAAAAATCATCAAATGCATCGCAGAGTTTATGGAGAAAGTGGACAAAAAATAAGAAAAATCACAATTCTAACTAAGATGTCAACATAGATGGATTCCTCTATATTGGATTTTGATGGAGAGCCTCAATCGTTAGGCCCAGAGGATACCCTTGTAGAATGAAAGGCTACAAAGCACTGTCTCAGACCAGTAGTTCAATTCACTAGCATTTCTATATTTTCCAGTCTATTTTTAGTTTTCTATCTTACACTCTACACAGGTTTTATATTATCAAACCTTCAAATTATAAACAATATAAACAATTACAAAATTTTTGCTTATGTTATTGATTTGATTTCTCAAGTAACAAATAAAAACCGTTATTAATATATACTCATATCTTTATCCTAATGTAAATATTCTTAATCTTATTAAAAAAACAAACAAACAAACAAACAAATCAACCATCACTCTTTTTCTTTTTCTCTTTTCTTTTCTTTTCTTTTCTTTTCTTTTTTCTTTTTTCTTTTTTCTTTTTTCTTTTCTTTTCTTTTCTTTTCTTCTTCTTCTTCTTCTTCTTCTTCTTCTTTTTCTTTTTTCTTTTTTTTTTTTTTTTTTTTTTTTTTTTTTTTGTCATACTTTTTTTTATTTTTTTTTCACTCCTCATGTATAACAACCCTTTTTTTGCTTCTATCTC
>Ga0115851_102102_pt1 | contig 10552 bp, 7 predicted proteins | sample InSIn2gowninarea_FD_83865 | JGI IMG/M metagenome (GOLD analysis project Ga0115851, IMG submission 83865)
GCTGTGATTTTTGTGTCAAGTTGTTGTGCTATTGAGTGATGATTATGCTCGTGGTGTACCATAGCTTCACCTCGGCATGGAAAAGTGCGTGGAGTCTTCAATGGTTTTGTGTTCGCTTGATTATTAATGCATGTGCATGTGTCTCCTTCTCTTGCTGATTGGTATGCTTCTTGTGTTCGTCCAACCATGAGAAAGTATTCTAGCATGCACTCCTTTTTCATCCCATACGTAACCGTCCCATGTCTCATCCATGTGGCTATTTTTGCAATCATTCATGACGAGACGAAATCAAATCCAGAAATCCCCTAGTCTACCATGATGCATTGTCTTTCATTTCCAGGTGCAGGCGATCGGGAGATAGGACAAGGCTCTTAAATAGCGTAGAGCACATGTCAGGCTAGGATGCAAGGCTACAGGGTACTATTAGGAAAAACTGTGCAAAGTTCATTTAGAGGTTGGGTTGAGCAGTTCAGGAAAGCAGTGAAATCTGTGGGATATGGCTCAGTTAGGAGGTAGAATTGCACATTCTTTATGGGGAAAGAAGTGTGGGCAGGAGGAGGCACTAACAATGAAAACTATGCAGTTTTCTAGAGGAGGTCGGAATCAAGCTACGGGAGCCTATTGGTCAAAACTGTGCAGATCTAGGAGGCAGTCAAGCAGGAACATGACTGCGCAATTTCTAGGTTCAGCAGGGTGTCGGGCATCAGGTGGACTGTCAATGACAATTTCGTAATTTTCAGGAGGAGTGGAGAGAAGGCCAACAACGGGACTACATGGAAAAACTGTGCAATTTCCCGAGACCTTGCCATGACAAGCAACGAGATGTGTTTGTAGTTTCTTTAGGCAATGCAGGCAGGCAGGTTGGACATCTTCTGCGCAATTTTGGAGATGACTACAACCCTGGGTCATTACTCAAGTCAAATTCTCTGGTTGACCAGTGGGAGGCTTGATGGATAGGCTTGCGGGGAGCCCAGACTGAGATGTCTTCTTGGGAACTTTTGTGTCGTTCTGGGTGACAGACAGCCAGGTTGATTCCAGAATTTCATAGTGGAGACTACCTGGAGGGAAGCATCAAGCTCTGCGTAGTTCTAGACAACATTTCTTGTTCACTAAGGGCTGAGACTGCGTAGTGCAACTCAATGGAGGTCTGTTGATGGAGGGTGGTCCAGTCGACTGATTTTCGGAAAAAATGATAAGTGTGTGAGCAAGTGAACTCATGTATGCATGACCTTGAAAACACACATTCAACATGACTCAATGACAAGACACCTCAAACCAACAAGACAACATGTCTCAGTGTGACTATCTAAAGGTGAAAGCGACAAGTTTGCCACTTGGGATGGATCATCAAATGACAGTGACGACACTTGCGCGACATTATTTACAACTTTGTGTGTGAGTGTGATAGATGTTTACATAGAGAACACAACTCACACACACAAAGACAATTCAACATCAATAGAACAAGGTCACAATCATGACATAGCATTCAACATGTTGAAGATGACAGCTAGTTAGACAAGCGAAAAGGAAGCAAGACACATAGAGGAAACACATGAAATGATTTTGTGCTTGCAAACATGCATTTTATCGAAGACAGAATGATATGAAAATGACAAGAATTCCTTCAAGATTCACTAAGAGGTGTACTTCAAAAGATATAGTTTACTTACCATACTTACCCTTGAGATGATCATGCATCTGACGGAGTTTACATGAGGTCCTGATCATAACCCGGTTTCTTGTTCCTTATCCTCAACTCCTTGAGAGTGATGCAACATGTCATCTTTTCATGTAATCGCTGAGAGATAGATATGCACAATTTTAGTGGACAGTGACTGTTGTCGGGATGATCTGCATAGTTTTCCAGAGCAAGGTTGGGTTTCCTGCTCTACGCAATTTCTAAGAGCAAGGCTGTTGGTTACTCTGCACTGTTTTCTAGAGCAAGGTTGGGTTGCTCTGTGCAATTTCTGGGAGCAAGCCTACTAAGAAATTAGGAAAACACTGTGCAATTTTGAGATGTACGACACTGCTATGGGATGGGATCTTCGGAGGACACCTCTACATAGTTTCTAAATGTAGGGCAGCCAGACTGCTCTGTGAATTTCTAGAGAGTAGTGTTGGTTGGTCAGCTGAGGGACAACACTGTGCAGTTTCTAAAGACAATGGGTTTTGGCTTGGGAGGACACTAGAGGAAACCACTACGCATTTTTGGATGCCAAGGTAGGCTGGGGTCTCTACGCACTGTGCAGTTCCAACAGGAAAGGGGCAAAGCTTAAGGGTTGTAGAAGCAAAGTGCACAATTTCGGGAAGCTAGATGAGGCTAGGTTGTTGGGGAAATTGGTTAAGTGTGAGATCAGTGAAACAAATGTAAACAGTGATAAGACTCAAGTATGATCACACACAAACACTTAATGATACAATGTATACCATCCAGAATGTATAAAACATACTCTTCTTGATGCAACAACCTTCGTGAAAAGAGTGCGTGAAGTGAGTGTGAAACATGTTTATGTAATGAAAACAACTCATACGCACAAGATTTCCCTTGAAGAAAAACAACATTCCCTTTGTGTGACAAACAACAATCCCTATGCCCAAAGATGACACATACTACATAAAGATGAGAACGTTAACAACTCTTAAGATCAAGGAGGAGGCTTGAGATCATCACCTTACCAACAAGTTACCAAGGAACGATTGATCACAAAATCCAAGGTAGGTTCTAAAATTTGCATGCGAGCCACAGTTTTAGAGGGATGTTGTAGCCACTACAAAATAATACAGAAATATGTTCATCCACCCAGCAATGATGGATCTTGGAAGATTCTTGCTGCTAATATATGAAGGTTGATAATCATCATGAGAATAAATCTCTCGAAGTGCATCTCCAATCGAATGGCTTCATAGTAAGCCATGCTTGATGCTTTTTGAGCTCCCAGTTTTACGATTTTGATTCATCCACAAAGTAAGGTGAATTCCAAGAGTTACAGTACTCTAGATGTGCACTTTTCATTCACATTATTGTCAGACCAACAAATTTCAATTTTCAACAATGTACTTGAAAAAATAAAAACACTGAAATATCTCAATGAGAATTTATCCTTAATGGGGCTTATCCATAGATCTATTCAGAGTCTTTATAGCGAGGTATATGATAGGTGTTTATCAAGAGCACCAAGGATCAACAGCTTCTATATTTCATCAAACCTTTAGGTGCATTACGGTTAGGTCATCCATATTAACTTCCAGTTTTTCTTACATTAATAAAGAAGAGGGTCATCATATACAACCCTTAAGCCATCATCGGAGTTATAATATTCAGCTAACATGACTTGCCTTTATCAGAAATCATTACGCAAGGGAGGTCATCAAGGATTTTAAAGCTCCCTCTAAAACCTTGGTTCAGGAGACCATTTTTCCTTGAATCATGAGCTTCCCTTATGGGAAATGAGACTTATCACATAGAAATGGTAAGAACAAACTTCTAGGAAGCTTCAGGTCAGTTTCAGAAAATTCATCATGAAATTATTTCAAAACAATTGCCCTATCCTTCCTTGTTGAATGAATGCTACAAATGCATAAAATTATCTAGTCCATGATTTAGACATTTATATCTATAAGATCAAGATGCCAAGAATAGGGTCTATGGAAATTATGTTTTCTTTCTCATTGGGGTTGATACACGGAACTACCCCAAAGTGCCATGCACTCTTTTTCTGGCTACCAGACTTCTAAAGATACTCAAAGGTGCTAGTATGAGCTTCCATTGATTCAACTGCTAGATAAGGATATGAGTAATTTATCCCACTCTATTCAATAATATCTCATTAGTTTCTAGGCATCTTCACACTTTTCCTTTTCAAGAAAACTCATTTGACAACCTTTGACTTGATTTGGACCTCAAACAACAGGCCAAACTAAGGCACCAACCCTGTCTTGGTTAGTAGTTCATTTTCACTGCATAAGAGGATCTCGGCCTGATGTAGTTTGTGCAAAAGACTTCACAGAGGGACTACTCTCATTGCATCATACATGGATGAACCCTCTAAAAATAAGGATCTTTCAACTCAGGCTCTTGGCCTTATCAGCACATCCATAACTTTTCTTCAGAGATCGACAAGAATATCGGTTCATTCAACAATCCTTCTCAGGCCAGATTTCTTAGAAGATAGGGATCGAATATATATGTCAATGATTCCTTATTATAGCTTCTTGGTTGTCAACCATATGAATTCTTATAGTGGCTACGTCAAACATAAGGATAGTCTTAAGATCACATGGAGACTCAGCTCCAAGGCATAATTTTCCCAATTTACTTGGTTCCTCCGTGAAGAGCTTAATAAAACTGCAACAGAACTCGAGCTCTAGGACAAAATTTGACCACTTTGTTTCTATATATGTCTCAAAAATTAAAGGCATGTATTGCAATAATTCTTTTGATCCAATTTATGAGATCATGTCAAATAAATGGAAAATTATGTTTTACCAAAACTGGTACCTAATGTCAGATTTGTTGAGCATATAGATCGTTCGAGATTACTGTGCTAGGACTAACTATGACCTATCATCATAATTATTTTCTCTTGTAATAAATTTGTAACATGTGAATATTGATTCCATACATAACATGAATCATATAGTTGTGACATATAACATTGATGGCCTGTAGCTGTGCAAAAAGAATTAACTTTGTCACAAAGATCTCTATAGTGCAAGACACAAACTTGTAGAGGGTGCGAGGTTTCTTCTAAGGTAAATGAGCCATAGACAGATGTGAGTTTTAGTTCATTATCTAATGAAGATTGGTCACCCATGCATGCTTTAATCACTCCTTATGTATGAAAAACTATCTTTGATAAGATGTTTTAGGTGTCTTCAAGAAAGATATGGATGCCATTTCAATACTTCTTCTAATGCTAACTTTATCTATGAATATATTCCAATATTGATTTACCTACAAATATGATGCCATCTCAATTTTTCATAAGAACTAATATAGGTATCCAGCACTCTAGCTAGGGCTTCCTATTTTCATAGTATATTACTTACGGTCGACTGATTTTCCTTTTGAGGCTTCAACTTTCATATGAGAGAAATTTCAAAGTAGTTTTAGGACTTGTCCAAGAGTCAAGCAATTGAATTCCATCAGGATGACACTATTTTACTTGGATTTCGATGCATGTCACTTAGTATTCTCCTTATGCTTCTAGGACACCTGCAGATTTTTCAATTTGCAAACTGGGCCCACAAACTTTCAGCAAGCACAAGAAATGTTTCTCAAGCAGATATAATTCTTCTTCAACATATGAGGACTAGTTTTTCTTTCAGGGTGTCATGACTCATAACTTTAGATAGAGAGGCTATTATACGCCTTCTCGAAGATATATATCTATAGTCCTAATTATGCTCCCTTGATTGGGGCTTCTTTAATTATTGAAGTAGAAATTTCAAACTGTCCCTCTATGCACAGAGATCCTTTTATCTTTCAAAGTTGGCCTCTAGGATACTTGTTAGGACTCAGATCTCTTATTTATATAGACCCAAAACCTTGTAAATTCAAACCACGGAGATATTGCCTTCTAGGTTTATTCTTCAATCTTCAAGAAGACTCTTTTCGGGTTCACAGAATACACATAGAATAAATATGATCTTCGACTCTTTGTCACTATTAAGACTTAGATTTCAGATCTTGAAGATCACTCCCTTTATAATGACTCTCTCTAAAAACTATGGTTCGGTGAAGTACAGAGTGTTAAGCTCGGCTAGAAGAGTCAGTCTTGATTTTACTGACTCCATTAGGATTTCGGCTTTCATGCCTAGAATTTGATTTAATGTCTCAAGGAGATTGGTCCTAAGAATGCTTATGATTTCTGAAGAGATTAAGCCCTTAATGGAGACTTGTCAACAAGTTTCTTGGTGATTGCATTCTCCTCTTTCTTGGGCCGATATTGATTAGTTGGTAACTTGGTAGTAACAAGTTCCCCTTACATTAGGACGACAAGATAGCAAATATCGAGTTTCATTTACTATATGGTTGGAACCAAGGAATAGAAGGCTAAAACAATGGATCTTTGTGCACTTGGAGCATGCGATATAAGATATCTAGTGGTGGTCTTTACTTTTACTGGGGAAGTTAGAGGAGGAAAATGGTTATCACCTTTCAAAGTATTTGCTTTAATGCCCTTTTCTTTCCATAATGTTGGTGCAATTGGGCCTCAAACAAACAAAGGACCACTCAAACAACTTCAATATTTGGGTTAATTTCTGAAATTCCTAATGTTTCCCACATATTACTCCACACTATGTTTCACAAGTTCTAAAATCATATATAGATCCAAAACAAGCATTGAATTTCTTCAAATGGGCATCTCATAAACCAAAATTCATGCACCACATAGAGGCGTACAATTCTATGCTAGAAATAATGGGGTCAGCCCACATGTTCAATGCAATGACAAAAATTCTGGATCTAATGGAGAAAAAAATTGTAAGCCTAATTCCCTAAAATTTATAACAAATTTTTTGGGTTTTTGGGTTCAGATGAGTTATCCAGCAAGTTCCTTTAGCCCTGGAAGAGATGAAATGATCTAGGTTTGTGCTAAATAGCATGTCATACAATGGTATGATAACTCTACTTTTAAAATCTGGATTTCAAAGAGAAGCCATGGATGTATACAAGAAGATGATACCAGAAGACATTTACCCAACATGAAATGTTATTCTGAACTTATGATTTCCTGGGGGGTAAGGGAGAAACGAGATAGGTATCAAAAAATTTTATAGAAATTGAAAGGTTGGGCTTGAAGCCCAATGTTTAGACCTTCACATTCTACATCAAAGTTCGAGGGAGATTCGGGAGAGTGGATGAACCATGTGGTATGTTGAGACAAATGAAGACAGAGGGTTATGAATTGGATGTCAGCCCTTCATTGCATTGATGGATGCTCTTTACGATGCTAATAGATTGAATAAGGCAAGGGAATTGCTAAGTGAAATGAGGAGAAGCAAATGAAGGCCTGATTCAGTCACATACAATACTCTAATCCACAAGTATGGTGATTTTAGAGACATCAGTGTTGTCCAAGAGCTTTCAAAGGAGATGGAGGATAATGGGTGTGTATTAGACCCAATTACCTTCACTACTCTTGTCAATGCCCACTTCCTAGTAGGAAAAGTTGATGAGTCATTTGGAGCATTGGATAAGATGGTGAAGAAGGAAAACTCTCCCAATTCGATTACTTACAATTCTTTGATTATTGGGCTTCTCAAGACTAACATATTAGAAGAAGCACTGAAAATTTTGCAAGTAATGCATACCAATGAATGAAACCCCACTTCTTTTACGTATAATTTATTCATGGATTAGTATGTTAAGGAGGGAAAGTTCGGTGAAGAATATTAATTTGTTTGGTAGATGAAGTGGAAGAGCATTGCTCTTGATGTTGTTTCCTTCAATATTTGTATCGATTGTCTTGGAAGAGTAGGAAAAGTTAGAGAAGCGAAAGACCATCTTGAATATATGAGACAAGTAGGCATTTCTCCTCATATGATTACATGTATCATGATGATAAGATGTTATTTCAAAGTAGGGAAGGTTGATAAGGCTACTGATCTTCTCTTTCAGATGATGAAAATGGAATGTGATCCTGATGAAATTATAATTTACAGTTTGTTGAGTATTCTTTACAAAGCAAGTAGAGAAGATGAGGCATGGAAGTTGTTCAACAAAATGCAGCACATTCATATATCTCCTACCATTGTGACGTACAATATTTTGATAAATGGGCTTGGTAATGATGGTAAGATCAAGGAAATGATAGATTTACTTAAAGAAATGTGGGTAAGAAGATGCCCTTCAAATGTTATTACATGCAATTCAATCCTAGATGGCCTCTACAAGAATGGTGAAGTAGATTTGGCTTGCAGGACGATGCAAAGAATGCAAAGAACCCGGTGCAAGCCTGATGATTTTACTTACAATATTTTAATTGATGGTCTCATTAAAGGAGACATGATAGATGATGCTTGCCAATTGTTTAATCGGATGAAGGATTAGTTGTATCTAGAACTTATCACCTTGGGTAGTCTCCTACCTGAGCTAGTGAAAGTTGGGAAGCTATATTATGGTTTGGAATTGTATAGGGAGTTATATCGAGTGAAGGGATTATTTCTTTATGATAACATGTGTGCAGCTCTAATTGATGGCATGGGAAAAGCTGGCATGGCGGATGAGGCAATCTTGCTTTATGAAGAGATGTTGAAAAAAGGTGTCGGTTGGGATGTTTATGTGGTATGTTCTCTTATCGATTCACTATGTAAGGTAGGGAGAGTGTTTGATGCCAACAGATTGTTTGAGGAATCAACACATAGAGGTGTTACTTTTGATATTGTAGCATATAATGTGCTTATTGATGGCCTCTATAAAGCTGATTGTTTCCGCAATTCTTGGAATCTTTTCAAAGAGATGAATACTTTAGGCCATACTCCTAATGTTTTCCATTATAATTCATTCTTTCATGCTCTTGAACTTTCCAATATGGAAAAATCCTTCAGATTGCTTGGAAAGATTCTTGCAAGAGGATGCAAAATGGATACAATTACCTAAAATAATCTAATTTCAAGCATTGTAAAGGCCAATAGAGTAGATGATGCCTTAGGTATATATGATGACATGATGGAAAATGGATGTCCTCCCTCACCCTTTACTTATTGCCCTTTAATCGATCACCTTTGCAAGGCAGGAAGAGTGGATGAGGTAAATGATCTCTTTTAGGAGATGGCCAAAGTTGGGTGTATGCCTAATTGTGCTTCTTAAATTAGTCTTATGAATGAATTTGGGAAAGTAGGGAACTTACATGATGTATGCAAAATTTTTGCCAAAATGTAGCATAGGGCATAAAACTAGATCTAAAATCTTACTCTGTTCTCATAGATAGCCTTTGTATTAAGGGTAGGATAGATGATGCCCTTCACTTTTTTAAGCAATTGAAAACTCATTGCTTGAAGCTAGATACCACTCTCTATAATATCATCATTGATGGATTGAGAAAAGCAGAGATGTATATGAAGGCCTTAATAATTTTCAATGAAATGAAAAAAGTGGATTTGTTCCAAACCTATTCACCTATAACTCCTTGATAAACCACTTTGGAAATGTAGGCATGGGAAAGTAGGCAAAGTACTTATGTAAAGAAATAATATCAGAGGGGCATGTACCAGATGTTGTGATTCATAATACATTGATCTGTGGGTTCAATAGAGCATGCCAAGTTAACAGTGCATATGGAATCATTAAAGATATGATTGTTCATGGTTGTAAACCTACTCCAATGACATATTCTTACCCATCTAATTGATTAAGCATCTTTAAACTTCGCAATCTATGAATTTTGTGTTTTAATTTTTTTCTACCAAAAAGAGGCACCGCTGCTTTTCTTTCCTACTCAAAAAGCCTGAAACTCATTATATGCATCTCTCCCTTTCCTTCATCAATTTTCTGTTTCTAGATGTTAAAAGTTTGCAGCTCTCTGCGGCTTAATTGGACAAAGTTGTTTAAAGTTTAAACCACTTGCTTTTTACAAAAGATGCACATTGCATTTAGCACAAACACTCTAGATTATTTTTAATAAACCCATAAATATAGGACTAAGAGGATGGTCACTACAAAATCTACTATGAGATATATTTCTTCCTCGTTTGAATATCTAATTGCTTTGTTATACATTTACAAGGACTTGCATTTATCAAGTCTTTTACTTACCCTCTACACTAGAAAGGTTTTTTCTGCTGATCTTGTAGGTTGTTGTAGAGGTAAGTTCATTTAGGCTACTAATTTTTAGATTGAATACTTTTAAAGTATCCACATCCCTCGTACTTATGATGGTGGGTCATAGCATTGTTCTGGAACAATAGCCGCAAAAAACAATAGTTACTAAGTTTGAATTCTAATTCGATTCGATACATAAAATAATTGATCGCGTAAAATCAAATATGGAAAAATCCCAAACTATACATTTTACACATACAAAAACATATGAATTTTCCAAAATATTAGAAAATTTCCTCTATTTTCAACTCCTTGCCCTTGGGTAGACTATTTTCCTCTGTTTATTTTGTAGTTTGAGACATTTTCTAGTGCTAATTGGATAGAAATCTTGTTCTTGTATCTAATGTTGTATAAATCTATCCACACATAAACAATGGCACATAAAGTTGCATTTTTTTTAGGAAGATGAACAGTCTCAATCTCAACTCAAATCTACCTGTTATTACACACCACAACTCTGATTCTCCCAACTTAACAGCAGAAGAAGGAGAGATTTTTTATTAGATATTTTGATTTATTGCAAATGACATGGTGTTTCAATAGTGACATGAATATATATTCATATACATTAATGAGAAGGATGACATAACTACTACGTTGAGTGATTGGGAGTGGGAATGCTTCATCTCCTTTTTGTTGTGGATGGACTATCAAATATGCAACCTATTTCATCAATAGAGTGGCCTATTTCTAAGTAAAATTAGGATTATTGGCTTTACATAT
>Ga0115851_102103_pt1 | contig 10552 bp, 5 predicted proteins | sample InSIn2gowninarea_FD_83865 | JGI IMG/M metagenome (GOLD analysis project Ga0115851, IMG submission 83865)
CCACATTCATGCTTGGAATATAGCACAGGGTTGATTGGATGAAGAGAGATTTGGCTCAACCAATCTATGGTCCAGTGGAACGTGGTAGTCCCACACTGGGTTAGCCTTTTCATTCATTAATAAGAGGTTCTTTCCTTGGTATCTTATGTGTAAATGTACTAGTTTATATGTGGATTCTATGGCTAATGTATCCTTGATATTTTTGTTTTTATTATGCTAGCTATAAGCATGTATTATGACAATGATGATGTATGGCTCTCCTCATGTTTGATTTTTAAATGAATGAACAATGTATTTATGACCTAATAGATGATAATGCAACTAATGGTATAAGGGAATAATTCTTCTTAGCGACTCTCAGATAAGTATGAGACCCCTATGCTCTAATATGTTATTTAAACCTATAGATTACATATTTGTGACATGTTTGACGAAATGTCTACCATGGCTAGTAAGGTTCTAGTCAAGTCTTTTTTCAATTAGTTGCATTTGTATCATTATTATGTTGTTATCTTTCAGTTTTGAAAATGTCATGGAGTTTTGGGCAGTGACCCGGGCTCTGGGCCTGAAAAGTGGCACAAATCCCAAAGTCATGGGCATAGGACTAAGGAGAAAGGTCCCAAAACACACTCATGCCTTGTTGTGGGAACGACTGGAGCCTCCAAGATGCACCCTTTTACATGTCAAGGGAGTGTCCAGTGGTTTAATGGTCTAAAACTTTAGTTGGTCTCAGGGGCTAGTTACCTAAGTGGTTGGGTTGGCTCCTGGGAGTTATGTTGTTGATGTGGAAGTTCTGTGTGGTGTGTTTCCATCGATTCCATTTCCTTAAGGTGACTTAGGAGTTTGAATCCCATTATAGTGGCCTCTCATCCTATATTTACCCCAGTTGGTCGGTTACTTGGGTAGATGTAGGATGAGGGTGTTACAACCACCTTAAAAGTATTTTTCGTAGTAGTGAAGTGATTGTATTTATGTTTATTCTCTATTTTCCACATTTTATATATTGCATGCTATAAAATGTAACTTAATAAATACATAAGTCTAGATAATCTTGATAATATGGATTTCATATTTTAAGTATAATTTTATCAAATGTGTTGTGATAAACTATTCAATGTAATATGCAAGTTAGTTTATGAATCATATTGGTATTAGAGTAGGTTGATTTTGATATTTTGTGGAAATTTCCAAGGGATCTAGATTGGTTTAAGTAGAAAGTTGTAAAACCCCACCTATGGCCAATAAATCTATTAAAAACCCTAGTGATGTGTAAAAGGAGAGGTTCTCAAGGCTAGATTAACAAGTTATAGGTATCAACCATAACATGAATCTCCTTATGGAAGCTCCTTAGAAAAAGCTAGGAATCAATGAAGATGGATGTTCCAACTCGAAGGCCATATCATATGGGAAATCGGGGGATAGGAATGAACCAAAGGGGAAATCTAAGAAAGAATGCAAAAAGGAGAAACCTAGTTCATGTGTCATGAACCATTCATAGTCCTTGTTCAGGATGGAAACAAAGGTCTACATCAAACCATATAAGATGAGATTGATGCTTGGAATTTAAATCATTGATTACAATATTTAGAGCTTTATTTTAGTGTTCCCTATTATCACTCCTCCGGATCTCCAAGGCTAAGGAAGAGTCTAGCTGAGGTAACCGCAGACCAACCTTTTGACTTGGTAGCTAGCCCTACCAAGCTAGACAGGGCTCTCTTCAAAGGATCATAGCCAGGAGGGTTGGATATATTAGGGTATTAGGCTAGATACTATAGCTCAGGGTTTGTTTGATTTGATTTGGTTGGGGTAGTCATTGGATGAGTGAATTAGGTCAGAGAGAAAACTAGGTTAGGGAAAAAGAGAATCAGAATTGCAGACATCTGATGGGGCAAGGTAGGCAAGTTACTTTAACACTTGGTAGTATAGTGATGAGATGGTTTAGACTATTGAGGTGTTAAAAAGAGCATGAAGATCATGAATTCTTTTTAAACTGAAGAAATGAAACAATCTATGATGATTTTCCCAAAACAGAGCATACAAGATGAATTCTGCTTATCACACCTTGAAAATCAAACATATTTAGAGTGAAATGAATCATGAAGGGTACAAAACATTCATACATATGTAACTGAAGAAAAAACAATGTCAAAATACCATGCCACAAGAATCCCACCAAAATAGCTGCAATTCATCCAATATAGTTCATGCCAAAGTCTGAAACACTAATACAACATCCAATAGGGTCCAACCTATAGAATGACTAATAAAATACATAATATAGGCCTCAAACCAACTCATCCTAGCCTCAGAGGTCGAATCCATGAGAGGAGGAGCAGTTGCAAGAAAGACTAAACTAATAGCTAGAGTATAGGGCATTCAAAATGACTCATCCCTAGCTTAAGCAAATTGATTCATTACAAGTCATGTAGGCCATTTACCTAATGTATTTACCCTAGGTAATAGTACAAAACATAATAATCACATCATAATTAGCAATTACATAATTAAAACACTAATTTCCCATATGTAAAAATCAAATTGGAGAGAAATAGTGAAAATCTGGCCTGACTGTCAAACACGCAACGCTAGTGTCAAACACGCAGCACCATCTACAAGCTGACTTTTGACTGCCTTCCTGATGTCCAAATCAAGCCCAAGATAGCTCAATGGAAATATTATCCTATCTAGTTTCTAAAACTGCCCTTGGTTTTCAAAATGGGCTTGATGTGTCCCTCAAAAATTGCAATCTCCCAAGACTACTCAAACGCGCAGTGCCTGGTCCATAAAAGAGGCAGAAACATGATTTTTAGGTGGTTTTTTTGCCTTTTTCACCCACCAATTTTGCCTTCCAGGGTTGCAAACATGGTTTTCCTGACTATTTTGGTCCTTCCGAATCCAATGGTGGTGGCCATTCCTCCAGAAAGAGCCTTGAAAAAGTGCACAGCGCCTAAGGCGTTGTACGTTTGATCGAAGTGTTGATATAAAATTTGCCTTAAAAAGACAGAAAATGCTAGATGAAAAAATTTGAGCCAAGGGTCTTCAAAATTGTTTGATAAGCTGGTGTTTGAAGTGACTAAGCATGGAGTGAAGCCTCTACAAGTAGTTCAAGCTTCTTCTTCTCCTCATGGTGAGTTAGGGCTTCAATTCTTGCCCTAGCAGTTTTGAGATTTGCCCTTGCTATTTGATTTCTTCGGCAATAATACTTTGCCATATTTCTTTGGAAGTCAGTGTCTCTTTTGGCCTTGTCTAAGAGGCTTTCAAGATGGTTTTTCACTCTCTCAAGCCAATGCTCCCAGTTCTCATTTACCATTTTGGCAAATTTCTCATTTAGGGTGAGCTCATTAGCTAGTTCAGCCTCCTTTTGTTTTTCTAGCCCCAAAGCTCTCTTTAGGCCTCTAGTGCTTGCCCTTTTTCTTGGATCTTGTTCCTACAGCTGATCACTGTATTCTCCATATGCTTCATTAAGTAAGGATTTAGCTTTTTCAGTCTCCCTCTTTGCCTTGATGAGCTGAATTTCCATGAGCTCATGTTTGGTCTCTAACTATTTGTTTTCTTGCTCATAGTATGTGATGATATATTATGCCCTCTATAAATTAACCTGGAGTTACCCTATGAGTTCTTATTTCTCTTTGAGAGCAATGGTTGTGCTCTCACTGTCATCATTTTCACTTAGTTCAACTAAGTGAAAATCTTGCTTTGTCTCATGGAGGTCCTCCTCCTGCTGCTAGATCTCCGCCTCTGTCACCTTTTCCTTACCCTTTTGTACCTTCTTTTTTGATGAAAAAGGCAAGGCCCCTCCCATAATCTGTGGGGCAAACACTTGCCTATGCCCTCTCTGACAGGTATGTGTCAAGGTACCCAAACGAACCCTTTTAGGCTTGCTGATCTCACAATGTTCAATATGCTCTTGCTCTCTGCCTTCATCTCTGCTAGGTGAATGAATAGGCTCATGAAATGGTGATGACGAAGGTGATGGTGTGGCTAACTCAGCAGATGAAGATGAATGATGTATGGGCTGAGATGGAGGAATGGAGGTGGATGGATGAGATGATGAAGGGATGCTCTGAATATCTTGATTAGATGCATGAGTGAATATGGGATTAGCTATGAAGGTACTCCATGTAATATTGAGTTCCTTGAGATGGTAAAGGACTATGATCTTCATGAGGGAATGCTGAAATATTCATTAGATCTTTGTACTCCCTCTTTTGGGCAGTGTAGGCCATCTTCTCAACACTCCAGAAAAGATAGTAAGGTATATTGAGCATTTTTACCCTAGTGAAATGCATTATGATCCGAATATGATAAGAATAGACCCTAGAGAATCTACCTTCACATGAAAAATATTTCATTATAATCTTCATCAATGGGGCATATTTGTCAAGGAGGTGTGAAAAAGGAAAATAGCCCCTTCTTTCATTTCTATACCCTGGTTTCATGTAAGGCTCATAATAATGCCTCTCCAAATCACCATGTTTGAACCATTTTTCCCCAACATCTAGAATCCCAATGGAAGCTGATATGATGGAAGTAAACAAAGTGAAAGTTATACCTGCTAGAGTGACTTGGTTGTCTTAAAGTTTAGTAATGAAGAGCCTAGTCAACTCATGATGATCTTGGACTACCTACACTTGTTCACAAAAATCATAACAGCCTAGCCATTTGATGGATGCCACAGTCATAGGGGATGCTAGGAGTTCTCTTAGATCTATGGGCTCAAACCTGTGTATCTGTCCTCCTTTGTGTGGCCTCCTCTATTCCTTGTCTTCTTCTCTATCTGTTTCCTCTTCCTCACTATGTGGTCTATATTCCTCCTCTGACATGTTGTTTTAGTACCAAATTCTAGGGAGGTGTAAGTTAGGGGGAATGTAGTTTTTAGGGAATAGTAAGTAGGGAAGGGTAAATAGGAAGATGATGGGTGTAGGGGTATACGTATTTGAATAGGGATATAGGGTAGTATGATAGTTTGCGGATGGGGGAAATCGTTAGCAATAGAGGGGTTTGGGAGCCTAGGTAGTGTGGTATCACCTAGGACTTATGGTTTTGAGGATAAAGGTTTAGGGAGTATCTGGGATATATAGATTTAGGAAAAGGGAAGGAGGGTGAAGGGAAATGTATAAAGGGGAATCATAGTGCAAGGGAAATGTTGTGGGTGAATCTAGAGTTTAGATATAGGATTAAACACCAAATCTTCAATAAACCTATCAAGCACTTAGGAATTGACTTGAGGAGGAGGAAAGCACATGCTTCAGTTGCTACTTACTTGATTTGAGGTTGAAAGTGCTTTGGAGGAGTTGAAGAGGTGACTGGAGTTTTGTTGGACAAACACACAGTGCCAATACAGAGTGCGCAGCACCTCATCCAAACGCAAAGCACCTTAAGGGAACGAGCAGTGCCTTAAGGAAATGCACAACACTAGGTAAACACACAACGCTAGAAGTGAACGCACAGCGCCAAAAGGAAACGTGCAGAGCCTACTCTGTTTATGCTAAATTCACCCAGAACTATGAAAAAACTCTCTTGGGGTTTGCTCAATGAGTGCTAGGAGGCAAATGGAGGTGAGTTTGAAGGCAAGAATTCCTTTATAGGTGATTGAGCTTGGTATTTTTCTTTTCAAACCCACTTTCTAATGTTTCATTTGACCCCTTTTTGACCTCTTTGCTAATTTGCTTTCTGACTTTTTCTTTGCAGGTGGATGAAGCTGAAGCTTTGGCAATCTTCACTTTTAACTTTTGTTTGGATGATATCTGGCAATGGACTTTGAGTAAATAGCTAATAAAAGTAACTTATTACATATGATAAACATAAAATTACATAAATAAATAAAAAATATTACATCTCTCTTTTGAAATAAAAATTACAAACTGTAATGAATTTCTTGTTTAAAACCCAAATTGGAATTTTAGCAACCATGGTTACATGCTTGTAAACCCTTATCCAATTGAAAAAGGGATTTTATTTGCTTCTCTCTCATACTTTTTTGCCCTTATGCAGTGAAATGGTGTTTTATTGGACCTTGGAAAATAAAACCTAGTGACCTAATGGAACCTTGAATGACTAGACTTTAGGTGGACTTGACTGACACAAAACATGATGATATGAGCTTTTATAGTCAATGTATGCTCAGCACGACACATGAAGGTGGGCCAACAAATTTTTCTTTTTGAGAGGGGATGGGGTTTCAACTTGGGCTACCATTAGTGAGTAAATTTTTACATGATGACCTAGGTGGAATGATAAAAAATTCAACATGGGACACTAATATGATATAAAAGAGGAGTTTTGATCACTGATGGTAGTATGCAAATACTGGCTATAACATTCTCGACATAGAGGAATGACATAAAATGTTATTTGATCAAGAAAATTAGAGGGCCATGCCCAAACTTGGTGGGAAAGCCACACAGAAACCCTAAGACTGGAGGGAGATCCTCTAGTGATTAGGTGGTAATACTTCAAAACTCTTATGAAGTCAGATTTTTACCCTATCAGGTATCTACATGACTAGTGGGTTATGTGGAATTACTTCAATAAAAGATGAGGGTTGAGTGTATAAGAGTACATGAAATTTAGGAAGATGAAAATAATTTTGGGTATCTCTCCAAAGAACCCAAACATGCTCCTCAATTACATGAGGGGTTTAAATAGTTGTCTGCAAAAGTAAGAGATGTTCAAACCCATAACAAAGATGATGCTTCTATACAGGAACAATCCCTAGAGAACATGCACCAAATGAAAGGGAGATAAAGTGGGTCAAAGTAGAAGTATCACCATTAAGCTTTCTAGGAGGAGAAGAAGAAGTAGAAAGGGGGGGAAGACAAAAAGACAATATCCATAGCACATCAGTGCAAAGATTCAAATAACCACTAAAACCATTGTAACATTGAAGGCCATTTAGAGGAGAAGTGTTGGAAGTTGCATGTAGAACTCAACTCAAAGAACCGAAACAATGATGCTAAGAAGAAAAATCTCATGGCCATAGATTCAAGTAATTAGGTGCAAAAAGCTCATATGTGGATGAGAAGATTGTATATGCATTAATGCAGAAGGGGATGAATCTAAGTAACCTTCAAAAATAAGATGAGAAGGAAATGGCCTTACTCTTCCATATAAAGACACAAGTCAAGAAGACTGGAATTAATGCTCTATTCGACTCCTGATCATAAGACAATCTCATAGCAATAAATCTAGTTTTGAAATTGGGATTGGAGACTCATGACCATCCTTGCTCATAACCATTAAGATGCGTCAACATGGAGGAAAAGATAAAGGTAAAAAGACCTAAACAAAATACAATTTAGTATTGTTGCTAATTTTATTGATGAAGTAGAATTAGATGTACTTCCACTTGTTGTATGTAGAGTTATGTTTGGAAGTCCCTATATGTACATGTGGGATGCAATGTTTGTGCAAAGAGCCATCTAGTACCACCTCATCAACGATGGAAAATCCTTCACCATCGACGCACATAAGGGAAACTCCAAAATTTTGTTTGTAAATACCAACTAAGCTAAGAAACTAATCAATTCTAGAAAGAAGTATGCTTTACTATTTTTAAGAGAAACATGGTTTGTAGAAGAGTTAGTGAAAGAAAATTCATCCCTAGAGGGGTCTATGAAGGGACAAAAACAACAGCTCGAAGAGTTGCTGCATGCATACGAGGGTGTGATCTAGAAGCCTAAAGGTCTACCACCCAAGAGCGAAGTGGAGCATGAGATCCAATTGTTTCCAGACTCTCTATGACTAAACGTTAGGTTGTATAGGTAATCATTTATAAATACAAATGAGGTAAAGAAGGAGTTGTAATAGTTATCGGAATATGGTGTTATTCTACCAAGTACCTCACATGTGGGTCACCCATTAAAATTGTGACTACGAAGGATGTGACTTGGTGGATGTGCATTGGTCACAGGGTTTTAAACTAAATTATACTCAATAATGGGTGCCTCTTTCCTAGGATAGATTATCTATTGTGCAACAATATAAATACTTCACCAAGATAGACTTAAAATCAGGGTATCATCAAGTTTGAGTCAAATAAGGGGATACATAGAGGACCAACTTCAAAACTAGACAAGGTTTGTATGAGTGGTCAGTTATGATATTTGGCCTATGTGATGCACCAACTACATTCATGAAGTTAATGAATGATATATTGTGCACTTTTATAAGTTCATTTTTTATTTGGATGGTTTACTAGTATACATTTCTACCTAGGAGGAGCACACCTCACATTTGATGCAAGTGCTAGAGGCTTTAAAGAAGCACTAATTATTGGCACATCTCAAGAAGTTTGATTTTTCAAAATAGCCTTAAATTGGCATATTTGGGATATGTGATAGGTTGAGGAGAGTTGAAGATAGATCCTTCCAATATGGAGGTCATCATGAAGTGGTCAGTGAGGTTTACTAAATGTTTATGAGGATAGGAGTTCTGTTGAGGCATCATAGTACTTTAAGAAATTCATAGACCCATTTTTAGTAGTATCAACACCACTTCAGACCATACTTTCAAGTGGCAAGATTTTCCAATGGGGAAAGGGTCGGCGAAGAGACTTTGAGGTGTTAAAGAAGAAGATCAATCAAGAATTGGTTCTAGCATTACCAAACTTATAGTATCCCTTCGAAGTGGAGACATACGCATGTGGGCATGCTATGGGAGCAGAGTTGATGCTAATTAATTAAATTGAAAAAAAATATGAAATTCATACAAATGTAAAATAAGATTAAAACAAGAACCCACCATACTAATACTAAAAATATATAATAAAAGAATTAATCAATATAGATCTAGGTTAATAAAATTAAAATAAGAAGCCACCAAACTAATACTAAAAATCTCTAATAAAAGGATAAATCAATATAGACTTATTTTAACCTAGATCTTTTATACACTGATCAATTACGTTTTTATTTTCTTTAAATCTTTCTTAATGCTTAATAAATATTGGACTAAAATAGATCTATGTTAATACGTATATCAACCCCGTTAACAAAGCACTAGAACCAAAGTATATGGTAACAAAATCATCCTACCACTACATTATGTTCTGCCTAAACACATGCATTATTCAATTTGAATTTTGAATAGGCACAGACTTGATAAGTGGTGGAAGTTCCATGATAATAGCCTCAAACATAGATGAAGTGATTTTATCATCATAAGCAACAACCAGATGATTTAGAGTCCTTAATGAAATACATGAAAACTCAATTTTATCACCCTAAGCAACAACTAGGTGATTCAGAGTCCTTAATGAAGTTTTCCTTAATGCACATGACAACTGAACTCAAATAGGAGAGCTACAAATAATAGCAAATGCCTAACAAAATGATCAAGGATGAATAGTGATTAAGTATGTTTATGGAATCCCAAAATTTGGGATATCAACATTTTGTCTTCTTATTATTATCATGTGTGCAATTGTGGTCATGAAAAGATAAAACAATCGACAATGGTTTTAAGATACAATAAAATTATTCTTGGGCTAAATGTTAATAAGGAATCATATAGAAGTGTATTTTAGCATAAACTAAACTCTTCTTATTAATTTGTGTTCCTTTATATTCGGTGTCTAGTGCCTAACAATGCAATGTAAGATATTTCTATATATTTTGTAGCTAGAGATGCAAAAAAATAGAAATGAGCATTTGTTCTTGTTGTTTAAATCATGTCTACATATGACCATGGTCATATATGGCAATTATGTTTCCTTAAACCAACTAAATTGTATTATATGAAATGAGTTATAGATGTTATGTCAAAAGTTACAAGGGGACACCCCACTACAAATGAAATATGTTGGGGTTGTCAATTACATTGAAAGTATTGTGGAGATTCCCTATAGATTAGAGTAGTTGAAAAGTATAGTTTTTACATATTTTCCACATAGGGAGGAATAAAATGTAGAGTGAGGTCATAAAGGAGAGAATTCATGCCCTAAATGGGTGCATTTTCAATCCATTTTTTTATTCAAAAGAGTTTGGTAAAATGGTAAAGTTCTTATGATTTCTTGTTATATGGATGTAATGTGAAATGCATCAAAGCATGGGTAGAGACAATGTAATCCTTGAGAGGTTTAGTTCACCATTATTGTTCTCAAAATAACAATGAATCTACTCTATAGTGGACATCGGCAGTACATATGCAATATATATATATATATATATATACACACACATAGGCTTTAGTTTGTTGTAGATGTTACAAATGCCTAAATTAGCAATATAAGAATTAAAAAAGAACATATTTCCAATGTAAATTTACAAATTAAGATTGACATCATCTTGACCTTAGTTGCAAATCACATTAAATTTGGATTGAGTTTAACTTAGAGATGAAATGAAATTTCTACTAGAATTTGGGGATTCAGTTCATTGAAAAACCATAGAGCACTAAAATTCTACATATACTTTTTTACAGAATTTAGGTTTAAATTAATAAAACGAAAAAATAATTTTATTTTATTAATTAGAAAATACCTTAAATTAAATTTTATATTAAAAATGAGTAAAATATAACTTCCAATTAAAAAACTTCATATTTTCCATTT
>Ga0115851_102104_pt1 | contig 10549 bp, 10 predicted proteins | sample InSIn2gowninarea_FD_83865 | JGI IMG/M metagenome (GOLD analysis project Ga0115851, IMG submission 83865)
GATTTAGATCTAGCGTTGCAGGTATAGTGTTATTGCAATTCATGGTAGAAACTCCTGGCAGCTTGGGTCTGACCCAAACATTAAGCTATGGCATCCTACTTTTTTTTGTGCCTTTTACGCTACCCTACCCAATCCCACTTTTTCGCGTTGCACCCTTGATAGCACGCTGTATCAACATGCGAGAATTGGTAGAAAAAGGAGGTATATCAAGAAGGTGGCGTAAACGATCAGCAAAGAATTAGTTTAGGACACACTCGTTTTTCAGATATTACGCTAAAGCGAGGGACAACTGACGACAATACCTTTTCGCAGTGGTTAAGCGAGTTATTTGAGCAAAAAACCCAGCGACGCAACGTTAATATTTTGACCTTCAATCAAGCTGGGGAAATCATGAAAAGCTGGTGTCTAATTGGTGCTATTCCCGTAGGTTGGAAACTCCCTAGTTTAGCCGCCGACGGCAACAGTGTTGCTGTTGAAGAATTAACTTTAGCCTTTGAGGGTTTAAAAATTGGCAAGCAGTCGGCTGGTGGCGATGCAGTCTCTAGAGACACAAAGGGTTATTTTGCCCAAAGCACTTGGAAATGAATGTAAGAAGTTGGAAGTTTAATTATGAGTGAGTTTGACCCCCCGATTAATTCAAAATCTTCAGAGTGTTCTAACGGTAGTGTAGAAAAAAAAGCAGATTTTCAGGAGATTCGCGACCTATCGCAGCAGATCAATTTGAGTAATGCTGAGAAGACATCAACAGATCGATCGATGCAACAGTCTAGTATTCGAAACTTACTGGCTTATGACAGCGATCGCCATGACCAAAGTGCTAAATCGTTAACCCAAGACTTGACCCCGCTTGCAGGTGTTCCACCGGGTACTTTTGCGCCCCAAAAATCCCTACTTGAGGAAGTGTTAACACCACCACCATCTGTAAATACTGTTCGGCAAGCAGCAGAAGACTTAGAATTGCTTGTACAAATGATTTGCGACTTTCTTAGTCCGCATCTAAATCTTGAGATGGAACGTAGAGGTTTCCATCAAAGCAACCGGATTTTTTCGCACCAAACGATTGCAACTCATCAAATAGATCCGGCACAGAGCGCTTTGTCTTCCTCAACAGAGGTACTAGAGAGGCTAATTCAAGAAATCGAGCAGGAGTTACACCAGCGTCTAGTCTACGAGCGCGAGCGACAGGGAAGACTTGCAGGCTGTTTACCCTGGTAATTTTAATTGCATTCAAAAGGTTGAATAAAACGCAATGAAACTTGAAAAAGCAAAGTTGATGGTGCATAGCGACCTCAGTGGACAGGCTAAAGATATTGAATTCATGTTTAATCCGTCAGAACTTGATTTTACTCGTCAAATAATTTGGCATAGTGACGTAGGCAATCGGGGAACTACTTTATTGCCGAAGGTTAATTTTTCTGGAGTAGAACCCTATTCGTTTACTTTGCAGAATTTGTTATTTGATACTTATGAAAAAAAGACCTCTGTTCTTAAGGAATATATTAACAATATTAAAAAGGGTGCAACGGCTCGTAGCAATACTCTTAGTCGCCCGCCCGTCTATATTTTGACTTGGCACGATAGCTATTTTCACTGCGTTATGACGAGTTTGAACTACAAACTTACCCTATTTTTGGCTGATGGCACTCCGGTTAAAGCGATCGTTAATATTGCGCTTCAAGAAGTCGATCCTGAAAATATATCAGGACCAAAACCACTTCTAGGGTCAAAACCAACCCCAGGGTCAAAACCAACTCCGAAGCCAAAACCAACCCCAGGAAGAACTCGCGATCCACGACTTCTTTAAATTCTAAAACCTGTTGAAGTTTATCTCAACCCATAATTCAATTCCAAATGTTAAGGAAATAACCTCTAAATTTTTGTCTAGCAACACTAAGAGTATCTTGCAATGCTTACCAAAAAAAATAGTCAAAACCTTTATCTGTCCAAGCCTGTACTCAAACTGGGTGGAGTGAAAGCGCCAGAAGAACTAATGAAAGACGTTCTGGAAATAGTTGTAGATGAAAGCTTACATATGCCAAGTATGTTTATCATCAAAATTCACAATGTTTATGTTGCAGCCAGCGAGAACAGCGCGCCTTGGAAAAACGAAAAATACTTTAATATTGGTGATCGCATTACGATTGGATTTGAGTCTAGTACAACAGAAGATATTGAATTTCAGTTATCTGAAAAAGAACCTCAATTGATTGAGGGCGAAATTACGGGTATTGAAGTCAAATTTTCTCATACATCTGAAGCGCATATTGTGGTGCGCGGCTATGATGTTTCCCATCGACTGCATCGGGGTCGCTACAACCGATCTTTCTTAAACTGTACGGATACCGATATTGTGCGCCGTGTTGCTCAAGAAGCAAAAATTAAAATCGGTCAATTGGATGCGAGTGGTGTCTCCCACGAATATGTTTTTCAAGAAAATCAAACCAATATGGAGTTTCTGCGAGAGCGCGCCGCAAGAATAGGGTTTGAATTTTTTGTGCAAGACAATAAGATTCACTTTCGCAAGCCTAAAAGTGGAGGAGTTCTTAAGCTAGAGTGGCTGGAAGATATTACCAGTTTTGATGTAAGAGTTACCAGTGCCGAACAAGTTAGTTCGGTCGAGGTTAATAGCTGGGATTACACTAACAAAAAGTTAATCTCAGAAACCGCTTCCAAAGAGCAGTTGGTTACGAAGACGGGAAATGGTAACGGGAGCAGCATCAGTGGGAAGTTTAAAATGAAACAACCTTCTAAAATGATTGTGGTAAACCAACCTGTAAATACTCCAAAAGAGGCAAAACAGATCGCTCAGGCTCTTTATGATGAGCTAGGCGGAGAGTTTGTAACGGCTGATGCCAAAGCTGTAGGAAACCCGACGATCCGACCGGGCAAAGTGGTTACTCTTGAAAATATGGGAACTCGCTATAGTGGTGACTACTACATAACCGAAACCCGTCACCGTTACATCCATAGGGATTATACAACGGACTTTACAGTTCGCGGGTTGAGAGAAGGTAGCTTACTTTCTACCTTGCCCCCCAAGACCCATCTCCAACCTGGTCAAACTCTTTTAGTGGGGCTGGTGACGAATAATAACGATCCAAAAGGGTTGGGTCGCGTTAAAGTAAAATTTCCCACTTTGACTATGAAGCATGAAAGCCAGTGGGCCAGAGTAGTAGGGTTAGGGGCAGCCCATAACAGAGGATTTTATTGCCTACCAGAAATTAATGATGAAGTCCTAGTCGGTTTTGAACACGGAGATATTCATCGCCCCTATATAGTCGGGGGTGTTTGGAATGGCAAGGATAAAACCGTTGAAACGGTTGCGGAAACCATTAAAAACCGCAAAGTGAGAGTACGCACGATTAAAACCCGTACTGGGCATACGATTCAATTTGTTGAGGAAGATGGAGGTAGGCAGTCCAAAGCAGGCATCTATATTAAAACTAACCTTGGACATCGTATTGACCTTAACGACAGTGAGAAATTTATAGAAATTAAAACTGCTGGAGGTCACAGCATTCGTATGGATGACTTTAGGATAAAACAGATTGAAATTAAAACAGCAGGGTTTAATCAAGTAAGTTTAAACGATACGACCTCTATTGTTAGTGTTAAAACTAGAAGGCAACAACAGTTAACCTTTATGGATAATACAATGACGGTTAACCTCAGCACCACAGGCATAATTAATGTAACTGGAGCAACAATGAATGTTACAACTACTGGGATTATGAATGTCACTGCTGGTGGTCTTGCCACAATCAAGGCCCTGGGTGCGGCTAATGTAACGGCAGGTGGCCCATTGTCAGTATTTTCACCCTCGCCAGTAACCATAGGGTCACTCTCCGCAATCACCATCACGGCTCCGGCGGTTTCCATGGTAGGGGTAGTTACGGCTAACGGGTTGCCACAGCTTTTGTAAGCAAACTATTAATCTGTAATCTTAAGAACCTAGAGCGAGGAAGTATAAATCTTTCTCGCTTTAAATTAGTATTTTCCTGACGATATCTTCGCGTCAAAAAACGTTAAAGGACGTTGAATTAAGTGCAGCTATGCAGGGGAGTTATTTATGCAACAGCGCCGCCTTCAGACTGTAAATCGATTGTCTGTTTGCGTTTCCAAGCAAAGTGTAGGATATTTATGCCTAGTTCTTGAGCGGTTCTTATCTCAGTTCGCGATCGCTCTAGTTGTTCATCTAAACCCCATAATCCGCCCAAATTACCGATCGCCAGAATAATTCCGCCGCCAGATAACAGTTGAACTCTACTTCCATCCACTACTGGCAACGCAGAAAATAAAAACGGCTTGATCCGCAAGGGATGGTCGCGCCGGGATTCTTGTAAAGACTTTAGTGGGGTCTGTAAGTGTTGGGCGAGTAACTGGACTGATTCAATCAGTTCTGTATTCTGGACGGGAGCATCGACGAGTAAAGTACCCCCCGACTTTAAATAGCTTGAAAGCATCGAGAATTGATGGTTGTTTAGCGATAAACCTTGCTGTCCAGTTAGATAAAGTAGTTCGTAGGGCTGGATGTTTTCATCCCAAGTAACTCGATCGACCGTTTCCGCACCTTTTAAAGATGGATAAATGTCTTCAACAGCGCGTAGTAAGTAAGTAAGATTGAAAAAATTTCGGCTACATTCTGAATCGTCAGAGTTAATTTGAGCCACTTGAACCAAGCCTTGAGGTCTTGCTTGGGCTTGACGGCGATAACGCAAATCTAATTCGCCGTACCCTGGAAAAAAAACATCGACAGGAGTGCGGAGCAAATCTTGCTTCGATGATCGCACTAAAACACGACAAAGCTCCACGTCTGACCGTTCCGGGAGACGGCTGCGCTCGTCAATTCTGAAAGTTTCCTGCACGACTTCCCGATCGGGGCTTCCTCCTAAGCGATCGGGATCTCGATACTGAGCAACTAAATAAACCGTGACGGGTTCGGAATCTTTTAACTCTGTGGCAATCCGAAAATTGATTTGATGAGGCACGATAATTGGATTACCTTCTACATCAATGGCAATTCCCGGCTGAATTTGTACCCAGCGATTGTCGCGATATTGAGCCGCAACTTCCTCTGGGGCGGGAATTACCCGTACTCCTAACCCGCAAACAATCCCTGGCTGATTGATTGACTGATAGTGAAGATTTTGGCGTTTGCGTTGATAATCATGGGCGCGTTGCCAACGCTCGGCAGTTAAAAGCAAGCCATCTCTAACTTGTTGGCGCTCCATAGGGGCGATCACTGGGTTGGGAAAAGGATGGGTCATAAAAATATCTCCAATTTAAGGGAATAATTGGGTTAAATAAGTTTTAGTGAATGCTCAACAATGGTCTGTTTCTATCCGCAGGCTGTAGGAGCAGAATGCAGGCTTTTCTTGCTCGATTATTCGCCGGATCAGATGCTCGTCAATGGGGTTGTCTGGCTGGGCGCGCAAGCGCACATCAAAGTGATAGGGCTTGCCACCGCCTATAATTGCATCTTTGCCTACCGAGGCTATGCCAAATACGCATCCTTGACCACAGGGTTCGGTAATGCTAATCGATTTATCTTCTTCCCGGTCGATTTGTTCGTCAAGCGGCAAACCTGTATATAAATGCAGATAAAACCGGAGTCCTTTACGGGTTCCGCGACAGCGATAAATTTCTACAGCGCGGCGAATCAGCCGCCTTTGACGAGTTAAATCTAGCTGATCGTCAATTGACCAGTCTACCCAGTGAGCTAAAAACGGTAGGAGTGCTTGAGGTGCAGTTAATGGGTCTAGATGCGCCCACATTGAACTAAAGCTATTCACCACAGGATCGAAAGCTTGCTCAAAGATTTCGATCAAGCGATGAATGTAATCAACTTCTTGATAAACTATCGGCAAAAGAGCGGTATAAGCGCTTCGTGGTCGAACATTTAGCTCAAAATTAGATTCTTGAATCGGCTCTAAACTAGACCCTTGATTTAGACTGTAACTAGCATAAATCGACAGACAACCTCGAAAGTTGAGTTGATTGTCTTTGCCTCCCGCCAGCACATCTTGACCCTCAAAAAAACCATCAGGAACAAGAAACCATAAATCCGTATGTCGGCTTTTTTTAGCAGCCACTTCTAGGGTGACAAGATTAATTTGGGCTACCCCGGACGTTTGCACTATAGAGTTCTGTGGTACTGCCCCTTCTTGAGGTGCAATAGCAGCATCCGTCTGTACCTGACACCATTCTAGAGGGAACGTCCCATCTAACTTTAAGGTGAGGTGTTGAGGTTGTGACTCCCAGTTTTTAATTTCAAGGGCAACTCGACAAAGTTCCCCTGGATAAACCACAATTTCAGCTTGCGGTTGCGAACCTTCTACAGCTTCAGCGCCAAGCATCCGGCTACCCCCTTGGGAGGTAGTTACAGAAATCTGCGTGGGCGAGATATGAAGACTAACTGACTTGGAGGTATTTACTGACACCATACCCTAAGTCCTCGCCGTCGATCGATCGCTCAGAACATTCACACTATGTCCTGTACGCTCCTGGGCAGATACCCAGGAGCAGAGTAAACCCAAAGAGCCAGGATCTATGTAGTTTACTGGCGTTGTTTGTCGCTGCCAAGATTCGCCATTTTTTTGGATAGGAAACAGTAAAATAGCCCCCAAATATTGAATCCCTGGGGTTTGTTGAAGAAGTACCATGATGTCTGACGGATAAAGAGGGCGACCAAAGGGCCAGCCCGTTTTTTCTAAACCACCAGTTAAAGGATTGAGGTAGCGATAGAGGGCAACTTTGAGTTTGTGGACGATTTCAGCCTGAGCGCTTGGGTTGTTATAAGCAGGCTCTAGGGTGACTTCGGCTTGAACCGATACGCCAATATAGTTGGGCTGCTGTAGTTGCAACCCAATACCTAGCAAACGTCTTTCGTCTAGATAGTGCGTGACTCGATCGCGCAGAGCCGAATCTAAATTAAAGTTGTCTGGAGCAATCCCGTGTCCTAGGTCAATTAAATCGGTATTGGCTTGAGGCACGACGCACACGCTAACACTGCCAGCAGTTTGGCTGGCAGACATTGGTAAGCACAAGGCGCGGGAAATTGCACCGCCGCTTCCCTTTAAGGTTAAGGCTTCAAAATCGGCAGCAGTGACGGCCCTGTCGTGCGATCGCAGCATTTGCGGCGCTCTCAAAACAGCCCGATCTAAAGACTCGCCATCCGCACCATTGACGGCTGAGTGATGATTAGTCACTCTATCTATATAAGGAATTGCCGTCTGCATAAAGTTCAGCGTGTTTGCCTGTACGTTTCCCTGTTTACCGCCTCCAGTACGATAGGAAAACATAATTTCAGCGCCATAGGGAGGAATTGCCCCGTACTGTTGCTCAATCATCCGATCGTGGAGGTCAAGCCCAGGCGATCGCTCTTGGGGCAACACTTGCTGTAAATAGGCGCGAGTTTGCGTTTGCTTTTTCAGCGTTTGCGGTTCGCGAATCAATGGGCCAAACTGAATTGTACCCGCCAATGAGTCAACAACATAATGTCGATCCTGGGGTTTTGATTGGGCAAAGTCTTCAACCTCCTGCCAAAGTTCGGGGGGCTGCCCCAAGGGAAGAACAAGCAGTTGCTCCTCTCCCCGACGCTCTAAAATGGGTGAAGTTTCAACTTCAAAGCTCTGCCCCGGTTTTCCGTTGCTGATACCTAATATTTCTTCCTGTACCAGAACGCACTGACTCGCCTGCACCGACCCGCCAATGGCGCGCATCGCAATTGTTTTAATCCGAGGAGAATTTGTATATCCCGGCTGGCGATCGCCAGATTCGGTAAGGGTGCAGCGAATCCAACGACCTCGGTAAGCATCAAAACTGGATGTAGGCCAGCGTTCGGGTAGATGTAAAACCACTTCACCGCTTTGCTCAAAGCGATCGTCATCTTCTGTATTCTCGTTAAAGCTAAAGCCGTTGGTAGTGTCATCTTTTTCCTGCAAAAGCACATTTATCCACGATTTGCCATCCCAGGCTTCCCAACGGCGGGGAGGATGATTTGGATCGATGCCTGTAGGTGTACCTTGCGCTCCTGTAAAGGCGATTTCCAGCACACTTCCTTCTAAAGGGGCATCGGATGCGATCGCCAGATAAAAGCTATTACCAGACTGCGGTTTTTGCGAAAATAGTTCAAATTCGTGAGTTACTGCAAGACCATCCTGTTGGCGATGCCATTGTCCGGTGCGATCTTGGAGAAATTGAGGAGTATTACCCGCTTCTTGTGAGGATAATATATGTTTGATAGTTGGTTGACCAATCTCTAGGTTGCGATCTGTTGTAAAAACGATGGCTTCTTGGGTTTCAGTGCGCTCGGTAGCAACTTCTGTGCCGCTTGGAATGGTGTAGTTTTCTAGTAAATGAGTGCTGAGGTAGAAAGTCAGCCTGACTTGAGCTTGAGTTGGTGGCTGTAAACGGATGCCCAAGAGTTCTAGAAAAGCTATATAGTTTTTCCGGGGAATCTGATTGAATCGCATCAACATCTGATCGGTCAGCCAAGCAAATAGCTCGACTAAGGTAATACCAGGATCGCTGAGATTGCGATCTGTCCACTCCGGGCAATAGCGGGGAATACGCAGCAGACATTCTTCTACTAAGTCGTCAAAGGTGCGATCATCTAGGCTAGAACTGGGAAGCTGAGGTAAAAAGTCAAAATTCACGGGTTACTCCACCTCGGAAACTAAATAGAACGGGTAGACGAAACTGTAGGGGTCGGGATGAGACTTGAGGGTATAGTCAATAACAATGTTGACGCGCCCAGTAATTGCGTCTGGATCGGCGCGGACTTCATCTACTTCGATTCGAGGTTCCCATTTTTGTAATGCTTCCAAAACATAGATCCGCATTCGCAATAGGGTGTCATTATTTAAGGGAGCAAAAGCTAGTTCTGATAAGCGACAGCCAAAATCAGGGCGGTACAGGCGTTCGCCTAAATCGGTACGCAAAATCAACCAGATAGACTCTTTAACCTTTTGAGCTTCCGAACTTAACTTGAGTCCTCCTTGCACATTGGTCTGCAATGGAAAAGATAAGCCCGTCCCTAAATACTCCTGTGGTTGCTCGTTTACTAGGTTTGCCATGCTCATTATCCCTAAATTGCGGGTATACATTTTAGGATAATTGGCAATTTAAAACTTTCTATTAGCCGAAGGTCTAGATGCTTAAAAAGTGCTGAAAGTAAACTATAAATCAATGCCCCCTAAAACTAAAATCGAACTGCTCAAGCTAAAAAAGAATACGAATTAGCAGGAACTAGCTTAAAGCCGCAAAGAAATTACAGCAGTTCTCAGTTGGGTGAAACATAGCAACAGCAATGGGTAAACCAACCGATAATGTCTTGAGTAGTGACCTCCGCTAGAGCATCTGTGATTGCTTGGTCTAATTGTGCATAAGTTCGTGCGGCTCTTGCACGGAGAAACTCTTTAACCTTTGACCAACAGTTTTCAATGGGCGAGAAATCTGGCGAATAAGGGGACAAATAGATGACCGTCGCGCCTACCGATTCAATGGCTTCACGGATGCCCTTAACTTTATGAGCAGGTAAGTTATCCATGACGACACAGGCTCCCCTCCAGAGGTTAGGGACTAAGACCTGAGTCACATAAGTTTTGAAGGCTAAGGCATCCGTTGCCCCAGGAAAAGTAATTTCCCCGACTAGCCCCCGCAATGCCATTGCACCAATCAATGTGACATTTTGTCCGCGCCCGTAAGGGGTGTGGTTATAGGCACAGCTACCTCGGACAGAACGGGCGTAGCGCCGTGTCATGGCGTTCGTTGGAGCCTGTTTCATCCACGAATACCAAGTTTTCTAATTTTACTTGCCCAATTTCACGCCAATATTGAACTCGCAACTGTTGTACCCTCTCGGTTTCTCGCTCTGTTGCGTGCAGAGTTTTTTTTTTCGGGTGAGCTTGAGCTTCAGTATTACCCGTCCCATAGTAGCTCTACTGACTTTGACCCCGGTTGTTTCTTCCAGTTGTATAACTAACTCCTCTAAGGTGGCATCATTTTTTTGCTCATTCAACTGGGCTACTACTCCTAATTGCGAAGAATTGAGCTTAGGTTTAGCTCCTCCTCCATGAGGCTTAGGGTTAACTAAACCAGTCCTAAGTACAGGACAAAAATTGTAAAATATACAAGAAGTCATTCATTTTCTGCTCCAGATTGAGAACAATATTTCGTAGATAGTCAAACCCATAGCGAAAAATACTCTTGGCTCTGCGTCCATGCTTTTTAATGGTGAGGGGTTTCAGTTGATGTAACCATTCACCTGTTAGGATGACCCAACATAAGGCTAAAGAGAGCAGTGCTAGAAGCTTACTCAAACGCTTGGAGTCGGTAAGATGGGTAGATTCCAAACAAAAACCACGAGTTTTAAAGATGCCGAAAAGTGTTTCAATTCCCCACCGTTTGGCGTAATCAGAGATGGCAGATTTGGGTGCGGTTTGGGTGGCAACGACCAGTAAGGAATTATCCTCTAGTCGCAACGCTGTAATGTATACCCAATGCCCCCAGAGTTGTCTTTTATGGCGGAGAACTTTGTGCTGTCCTA
>Ga0115851_102105_pt1 | contig 10548 bp, 4 predicted proteins | sample InSIn2gowninarea_FD_83865 | JGI IMG/M metagenome (GOLD analysis project Ga0115851, IMG submission 83865)
GCATGGGAGTATACCGATATGAAAGGTATCGACCCTAAGACTTGCATTCATCACATCTACATCGAAGAAAACAGTAAACCAATTAGACAGCCTCAGAGAAGGATGAATCCAAACCTTAGGGAGATAGTGAAAGAAGAGCTCCAAAAACTACTCAAGGTAAACTTCATTTACCCAATTTCAGATAGCCGATGGGTTTCTCCCTTGGTTATAGTACCCAAAAAGAATGGTAAATGGAGAGTTTGCATTGATTACAGGGAATTGAACAAAGCGACTTTGAAAGATCACTTTCCTCTACCCTTTATTGATCAGGTATTAGATACTTTAGCAGGCAAAAAGTATTTTTCATTTTTGTATGGTTTTAGTGGCTATAATCAAATTCAGGTAGCACCTAAAGATCAGGACAAGACCACATTTACCTGTCCATGGGGAACTTCTGCCTACCGAGTACTTCCTTTTGGATTATGTAATGCACCCGCTACATTTCAAAGGGCAGTACTAGGAATTTTTTCCGATCTAATCCATGATTGTGTAGAGGTTTATATGGATGATTTTATAGTTTATGGTAATTCATTTGAAAAAGCATTAGAAAATTTGGAAAAAGTACTTATAAGATGTAAAGGAACAAATCTTTCATTAAGTCATGAAAAATGTTTTATGATGTTTACTGAAGGGATTGTTTTAGGACATCATATTTCAGGAGATGGGATTAAAGTTGATAGATCAAAAGTTGAAGTCATCTCCAAGTTACCTATTCCAAATTGTCAAAAAGATGTTAGAAGTTTTCTTGGGTTTACTGGGTATTATAGAAGATTTATTGAAAACTTCACCAAGATAGCATCTCCACTCTTCAAATTACTTACAAAAGACTGTGAATTCAATTGGGATCCTGATTGTCAATCTGCATTTGAAACTTTGAAAACAAGGATATTTGAAGCACCCATTTTGAGAGGACCAAATTGGAAACTCCCTTTCCATATTTCTACAGATGCTTCAGATACAGCTCTAGGAGCTGTATTGGGACAAAAGGATTTAGTCCCTTATGCCATTTACTACACCAGTAAAAATCTGACTCCCACTGAGTTAAATTATACTGTGACTGAGAAAGAGTTCTTAGCTATTGTTCATGCAATCAATAAATTTAGACACTATATAACCGGCTATGAAACTTTTGTCCATACTGATCATTCTGCAATTAGATATCTAATGAACAAACCTGTTACTAATGGCAGAGTTACCAGATGGCTCTTACTTTTACAATAATTTAATATTACCGTGTTGGATAGACTAGGGAAACAAAATACGGTAGCTGATTTCTTGTCTAGAATCCAAAATACTAATGAAGATTCTCCTGTAGAGGATAAGTTTCCAGATGAATATTTGTTTGCAGTAACTACTAAAACTCCTTGGTATGCAGATATTGCTAATTATTTGGTTACAGGGAAACTACCTCCACATTTATTTCCTAATGAAAGGAGAAGAATTATTCAGGAGAGTTCAAGTTATTCATGGATTTCTAATGAATTGTTCAAAACAGGGCTAGACTGTGTGATCAGAAGATGTGTTCGGGAAGATGAAATGCCTAAGGCATGTCATGATGAGCCATGCGGTGGGCACTTCGCTGACAAAAGAAAAACTTATAAAATCCTTTCTTTAGGATATTATTGGCCTTCTCTCTTCAAAGATGCAAAACAATATGTCAGGAGGTGTGACAGCTGCCAAAGAATTGGGAGACCAACTCTTTCAAATGAAATGCCATTACAGCCACAGGTACTCATCGAACCCTTTGAAAAATGGGCTTTAGATTTCATTGGACCTATTAATCCACCATCTAAGCAAAAGAAGTATATATTGGTTTGCACTGATTATGTTACTAAATGGGTAGAAGCAAAGGCATTGCCTTCTGCCACTGAAAATTCAGTTGTTCAATTTCTTTTTGAGGATATTTTTACTCGTTTTGGTGTCCCAAGAGAAATTGTAACAGATCAGGGAAGTCAATTCACATTTAATTTGATGGAAAAGTTGATGGAAGAATACAAAATCAAGCATAAAAAATATACTCCTTACCATCCGCAAGCAAATGGCCAAGTGGAGTCTACAAACAAAGTCCTTGAGAATATCATCACCAAAACTATCCATCTACATAGAAGAGATTGGGCTGAAAGGCTTTCTGAAGCCTTATGGGCCTATAGAACTACATGGAGGAATACAACAGGACATTTTCCCTATGAACTTGTTTATGGGAAAGAAGTCCTGCTCCCCATTGAGTTTCAAGTCAAGACTTTCAAGATGGCAGTTCAATTGGGGATGAATCTCTCAGAAGCCCAAAAGCACAGAATGGAGTAGCTAAATGAGCTAGATGAGATAAGACAAGATGCAATTTTAAGGACTGATCTAGTTCAGCACCAAAGAACTAAGTGGCATGACAGATATATCAAAGAGAAAAAGTTTCAGAAGGGAGATTGGGCATTACTGTTTGATTCCAAGTTTAAGGACTTCAAAGGAAAATTTCAAACTCATTGGCTTGGACCATATGAGATTGATGAAGTCTTTAGCAATGGAGCAGTTCGAGTGAAGACTATTGATGAGTTTCAAACTCCTCTCATTGTGAATGGCCACCGATTGAAAGTCTATCATAAGCCACTCTCAAAGGAGGAATTTGTCAAAATGTTTCAAGAAAATTCTGCAATGAGGCTGGTGGAGAGGAATTCTTCTCCTCCATCAGCCTCGTCTTTGTTTCTTTGTTTCTTTCAGTTGAAAAAAAATAAAAATAAAAAAAATCTCTTGTATAAGCCTGAAAACCAATCTTGAATTGGCAGTCTTATACAGAAAATATAAAGTGAAAATCAGGGGCACCTGACACTCTATATTTTCCAAAAAAAAAATAAAAAAATCTCTCTCTCTTTCCATCTTCACTCCATCTCATTCGCCATTTCAGTTCATCCATCTCATTTTCATCTCCATTTCCACTCCATTTCATTTCACTCATCTCATCTCATTTCCATCAGTAAAAGTCCCTCTCAGGACTATTTTATTTAGTTAATTATTCTCTAACTATCTTTGTACAGTCAAAGGGGTGTTGTTTCAGTTTCCGCAGCTGGAAACCGTTTCCGCAGCTAGAACCAGTTTCCGCAGCCAGAAACGATTTTCGCAGCCAGCATCACTCTGTCTTTACAACCAGCATCACTCTGTTTTCAAAAATCACAGTCAAAGGTTAGTGTCATCATCATCACCAAGGGCAGCAAAGACATGAGGCATCTGCAAGATTAAAGAGCAACAATGGGTCAGAAGCCTTAATCAACAAATGGCAAACTTCCAAAGGTATGATCAAAATCTCTGCCAAATAACAATTTAATGTCATTGTATGCATAATTATTAGACCATGGCAAGTTCCACTAAATGCAATGATTTGATACGGCAAGATCCATACCACTCCTCTTCCACGCTGACATTCCATACACCTTATTCATTTCTAACGGTCCCATGATCATTCTAAATCCAAACTCGAGATGAAGCTGCTCTTCCATTTATTGGCCGTACCTTTGAAGACGTGACCTATTGTACCACGGCTCTCCTTCACCATAATTTCCGCAGCCAACGCTGAGACGTGTGCGTAAGCCATCCGATCTAAAAGGGCTCAGCCGTTATTCTGCCCATTTATCACTTCACTTCCGCATGCATTGAACTCGTTTCTGTTGTTTATCTTTTACTCCCTCGGTACTCATACCATTTCCTACTCTCCATTTCCGCTGCAACCTCCACAGCTTTACTCCAAACCCTGATTACAGTCACCACATCCGCCCTGCATTTCGATTACGGCCACTCTAGTTACCTTAAGAATCCCGTAATCAGCTCATTTTTTTTCCTTCAACGTCCACACACAGTAGAATTTTCAGCCGGAATCTAAAGCCGAGAATGGGAAAGCTACTCAGAGCTGAACCGGAGGGACCAAAATACCTAGAGGGGTACCCGCAAACGAAGGAGTCATTGAAGAAAGCAAAGTGGCTAAAATTCATTCAAAAGTTCAGAGGTTATAATAAGGAAGTCACTAAAGCCTTTGCTCGGTCCTTTAATGGACACGCAGTGGAGGTAGGGGACTTAAAATTTACAATCACCGAGGCCACAGTAGCAGCTGTAACTAGTCTACCACAGGAGGGAGAAAGATGGTTTAAAAACAGAGGTTTGGATGATCAAGGATGGAAAGTCATGCTCAAAAACCCAGGTATGGATACTTCTATATTTACTAAAGGAATTCCTGTGCATGCAATCAAAGAAGAATGGTCTACGCTGTTATTACTTGTCCAAAAGTTTATTACATGCGAGGGTCGTTTTGGCACCATGTACATGTATCATGCCAGGATAATGATGAATTTTATGGAAGGCCATGCCCTTAATTTACCTTATTTTCTGTTATCAAGCTTGAAGAAAATGAGCTCTACTGTTCAAAAACATGTAGGCCATATTGAACCCCACCTTTACCATCACGGGTTCATCAAAATTCTCATTGAAGATCAATTGAAAAACACTAAGGATACCTGGGAAAAGTTTTTGATCAGAAATCACTTCCAAGAAGTGACTGAAGCCTCTGCCAGCAGTTCCCCAAAAATCCCAAAAAGAAGTAGGAGGAAAGAAAGAAATGTTACAGCCCAGGACCTTCCTACAATAGACACTCAGGAAACTGTTCGGGAGGAAGAAGAAGAGGGAGCTAGAAACAAGAAGCAGAAAAAGGACAAAGGTAAAATCACTATTCAAGAGGCATATCCATCCCCTGAACCATCTATAGAGGAATATTCTCAAACTCTGGCCGATAGATTAGCACATCTTCAAGCTGCTGCCATCACAAAGAGAAAACAAAAAGAAAAACAGAGTGCCCAGGAAAAGAGCACTAGTCCATATGTGAGGAGAAGCAGTAGGCTCAAGGGAAAGAAGAGTGTGACCCAAGAAAAACAATCACACTTCATTGATTTAGGTGAGGGAACACCTGAAAAAGCTCCAACTCAGCCTGACATTGAGTCAAGCCCTCCACGTGTTGAGTCAACTCCTCCACATGATGAGAGTCCTTTTCAGCCAGAACCTCAACAAGATTTTGATTTTGAGCAAAGCCCAAGAAAAACACCTGAAGTAGACCCTGACCAGCAGGAGGTATACAACTACCTAGAGTCCTTGGAGCAATCAGTTGTAGGACCAAGCACCACATTGCCACTAGATGAACAAGTGCAGTCTTTAAAACAGGAAGTGTTTGAGTTGGAAGTCCTAAACAGGCACATTAAACAGGAAAATGAAGCATTAAAGGAGCAAAGTAAGGTAGACAAGATTGTCCATGACAATACCATGCTCCATTTAGGACTGTGGCAGAAGAAGAACAGAAAGTTGAAGAAAAAGTGTAAAAAGCTAAGCAGGGCATTGATTAATTTGAAGTTCAGATGTCTAGTCAAGAAACCAAGGACCATTTTGGCATCAAGGAGAAAGAGAAGAAGGCTAGATGTTCTGGCAGAAGCATCAGAGCACATGGATTGAAAAAATAACTAAGTTTTGGTTGCATGAGGACATGAAACACCTTCACAGTGGGGGTATGTTGAGCCTTGAACCTGCACCTCCTTACACACCCTCTCAGCCTTCTTTTCCCACTCATTTCATCCACCAAGTTGCTTAAATCATTGTATTTTAGGAATTTTTACATGGTTTTCTAACTACGCTGATGACTGTTGTTTGGTTTAGAATTTTGGTTCAGAATGCTGCGTTTCCGCAGCCAACACAGGTTTCCGCAGCTGATCCAGGTTTCTACAGCCAGCACAGGATTCCGCAGCCGTTTTGTCAAACGATATGCTACAGGTGTCCTCAGAGAAAATGAGCCACATGGGCAAGTTCCAGCAGTCAAGGACATGGGACGTTTCCCTCCAGATCACCCAGAATAGCCATAAAAGCCCGCGGTCAAACAAGAGGCAAATAACGGTCAACGAAAGTGTTCAGCGGTGGCACGGCTCTGCGTAGCTCTGTTTTTGAGCACGTGAAGCTATGTGGCATCATCCTCAGCCACGGAGACAGTCTGGAAGCACGAATCCAACAACCATCCTTGCCAGATTTAATGAACACGATGACAGTTACCTAGATCCGGGGACGCAGAGGATTTACGTGTCTTTAACAGCTGGTTGAATAACATAGATTTCGTTAAGTAGTTTGCTTTCCTTCCTTATAAATAAAGCGTCCTTGAACGCTGTAGAGTTAATCGTTTTTGTAATGTAATTTTGAGCTCCCCACTGTACTTTTATATTTGCTGTTCAATACATGAGAAGACTAATTTGCACCTAAGCGTATAACTGTTTGTTGAACCGTCTGAAGTGGCAGAGGGCCCCTGCTTACTAAAGCCCTGTACAGTAGCCTTTAATTTCTTGCATTTGTTTTTTTTTTTCTGTTTCATGTATATTAGTTGTACAGATGTCTTTTAAATTGCTGCATTTTATTTTTCAACATGTATATTAGCTGTACATAAACTTTGATTTCTGTTTGTTTCCATTTTCATTTACTGTTCTTTTATGTTCACAACTGATCAGTGTTTTATGCAGGTTTCTTAGGCAAGCCCGGGGCAATTTCTTCTTTTCTTTTCATAACTATTGGCATGCGAGATCATCTTGTCTATGTTGCTGACCTTCATTTTTCTGCAGTTTGATTTTCCTTACTGTCATTGCTTTAACTTGTACATTTACTTTCTGCTCTTAGATATCAAGCTGTTCATCTATTAATGGTTTCTTTCTATGATCAAATAACTTTATTGGGAACCAAAATATCACTCAGTATAGCTTGACTTAGTTTGTTTTAGACCTCACATTACTTGACTTTTTCATAACTGTTTCTCACAGGGTAAATTAAGCTGAAAGGCAAAAGGTCAAGAGAAAGTTAAAGTAGTGTGATTAGTCTCTTTTATGTAGTTTAACTTAGATTTCACAATTGCTTAACATTTCATGATGTCTTTTCATAGGGAAGATTAAGATGAAGAGTTGAAATAATTTGAAATAGCTGTTCTTACTTTTAGTTGAATTTAGTATAGATTTCATTTTCATTTTCATTCAGCAGCAGAGATACTGGGCCGATGTCATTAGTCCTTTATTTGATGTCTTTATTTTCCTTTAAGAATTGACCTTATTACAGTTGTTTTTCAAGCTTTATTTTGGAATACTTTTTAAGTTTTGAAGAATCACTTAGAGATCACCACAATCATCCACATTTCACTTGCTTTATCACATTTCCATCACATCACATTAGGAAAGATACATTCGAAAACAAACTTAAAAAAGGCTAAAAACGAAAAAAAAACTAAGGAACGGTTATCTAAGTACATATAGTACACCTCACTTCATCAGCTTACGAGCCCCGGGTTGACACTTTATAGTAGCAATTTAGAGAACACTAAATTGACCAAACAGTCATCTCGAGCCTCCTTGATTACATTTTCCGAGATTGACCGGGAGAGAGCCCTCTCCTGTCCTCGTAGGGCTAGCTACGAGGCTGAGCGTGGTTTGATGTTGCCTTGAGTTTTGCCTTCTTCAGCCTGAGGCAAATTCGAGCGTTAACAGAGGGAATCAAGAAACATGAGCAATTAAGAATTCACTGTTTACATTAATTCTGAAGAAAACACAGAGAGTAATAAAGACTGAAAACAGAGTGCAGCTAAGCAAATTCTGAATTAATCATTTTCTTTACCATTCAGATCATGAAACACAGATGATATAACAGACAAGAAACTGTAAAACACAAGGTAGAAAGTACTCATTGATCCATGGGTTGATTCAAGAATTCTGTAATAAGTCTTCTGCATCAATTCTTCATCGAGTAGGCCAGACAACAATTTGTTTCCAACAGCTTTTTATTCCAAAGTTCAGTATTACATCAAAGTCTAGAGAAATATACACATATCCAACCTCTTCAAAACTCCGATGAAGAGGGTTATTTATACAGCAAAAAATATATACAACAGGATGTCTCATCAAAGTTATGAGACAATATCTAAGTTTAACCTAAAGTACTTTACAAGCAAAGTAGATAGAAACGGCTCGGAAAAGATATCTGATGCTGTGCTTGGAGGCTGGCTCTTTAGGGTTCGGCCTACAACTGTTTGAAGTAGTTGTGCGCCGACTCTTTGTCTTAACTGATGCATTAATTCTAATCTGCTTTTCTTAGTTGGCTCTGATACTCTTTAATGCTGATTTGATGTGTCTATAATTCTGCCGTGATACTCTTTATGGCTCCTCTGATACTCTTTGACTTTAATCATCTTCTTTAATGCTGCACCGACCTTACTCACTCTGTTCTAACAAAAATAAGACTGTAACATGTCTTCTCACCGCCTTTCTCTGGAAAATCATCTCTTTGACGGTTTCTGCTGGCTGGGTCAGCAAGTAACCCTGTAAATATATGATTTTCTCTTATGCGGGCTTGGAAGTCCCTTTGTTTGCTGGTTCAACTGTGTTGCTGCAAAATGGCAGGTTGAAAGGCAGTGATGTGGAGCTTACTTTTGTAGCTATGCTGGTCAGAGGCGGTCGCAACTGGAGCTGAGTTGGTTCTAAGCTTGGAGTGCGCGGGCTTTATATGCAGAAGACATAACAAAAAATGACCTTTTTTACCCTTTATTGACAAAATAATTTTTGGCAGGAAAAATTGATTTTTCGGACGGGTGATGTAAGCATGACATCAGCGGGGGTACGGTATCGATGACGTGGTAGGTGAAGTCGGCGAGGGGTGAGCGGGAGGGTGGTAAGTTGTTTTGCCCGCACTGCTTTCGGGCTAGGGCGGTTTCGGGTGGAGGGGCAGTAAACAACGCAGGCGTGCGACACATGGATCCGATACGGCGGCGAAACCACCATTTCCCCACAGCTTAATGTTCGGCAAACGGAGGGCTAGTGAAATGGATAATAGCCGTCAGATGGTGAGCGGCTGATTTGACGGTTGGCACTTAACGGAGATGTCGGGACGTTATTTCACAGGGCCGATCATTTAACCAAGGTTTTAATGGTTTTCGGGGTTGATTTTATTGGTTGGGTTGCAGGTTTGGTTATTTAATTAACCAAAGATTAATAAATCCCAATGTTGCGTGCGATGAAGACTATGGTTATATTTAACCGGGGAAGGGGAATATTAACAATTTGGGATTTTTATTATATTTACATAATACGGGGTTTGGGTAATAAAGAGGGAGTTACATAATAAAAGTCAATAGTTAATATGATTTTGAAATGAAACTGAAAGCGCTAAGGCATAGTGTTTGAAATCTTAGGCAAAAGGGAAAAACAGGTGTTTTGGGGTGACAACATACATTTTTCCTACGTAAAATGGGAATTCACTTAGGCCAAAGATGAAATGGAATGAGTGGCTTAGTGATATTAAGCAAATCTTAATATCTTTGGGGGAACTAGTAAATGATTCTGGGAGAAGCATGAAGGGAAGTTAGTTAAGAAATCTGCCTCGTTTGAGTTGCTCCAAGAGAAAAATCTGCCATAATACTTGGTGATAGAGGTGTATTTTAACACACATTTTTTAGGGACAAAAACCTATCACAAGTCTCATTCTGCAACAGAAAAACTGCCTACCCTGCCTACTTTACCTAACATTTTTTTCTTTACATTTGCGTGCACTTAGACTGGAAAACCCTTATAAATCTTATTTTCTTTGCTTGGTAAACCTACCTAAGTTTGCACTTATTACATCTAAGGGCTCATATTAAACAGTTTACTTCCTTTGCTTCTCTACCTATCTACTTATTTTCCAAGTTTAAACAGTTTGGACATATTTTTATTCTCTATCTCTAAAACAGGAAATTCAAACATGAATTGGCCAAGATTAATCTGTTTGGCAATTCATCAGTTATGGCATGATTTTGACAAGCTGCACACAATGCTTTCCTAGTCTTTTTATTTGGGGTTCATTTCTTTTCATTTTTTCTTTTGACCATTTATTTTTTTCACCCTTTGATTTTTCTTTTAGGGTGTTATAGGGAAAAGTGTCTATATAGAACTGCTCTATCCCACTAAGGTGTGGCAGCTACCTTAGAAACAAACAAAGTAAGGTCTACTTTCGTTTTCTTTTATGAGAGATAGATGAAAGAAGAATAAGGAGACCAACCTCTGTCTTGCGCTTGACTCCTTATTTAGTTCTTCTCTCTTCTGATAGTCTTTCACTACTTGCCTTCTCGTATACCCAGCTTCACGGAGTACCTATAGGATCACAGCAGCATAAAACTATACAATAACATGGATTTATTATCATAAACAATCTAGGGTTAGATGTAGATTAACCACACAAATGCATGAAACATAGATTACACAAGAGTATGGAAGAAAACAAGAATAGCTTTATTGATAATCAAGAAAAAGCCAAGAAAGTTACAACCAGCTGTTCTGACCCAGCATCATCCTCTTGGCAAGAAAGCCCTCTTTCACCTCATACAAAGCTTAGATCACCCAACATACACTGATGTTACCTCAAGAAACTAACAACAATTCCTTACAAGATGCAAAATTCCAGCCTCTGGATCTCTGGGATGAGGGATCCATATATAGA
>Ga0115851_102107_pt1 | contig 10538 bp, 11 predicted proteins | sample InSIn2gowninarea_FD_83865 | JGI IMG/M metagenome (GOLD analysis project Ga0115851, IMG submission 83865)
CAACTAGAAGAAGCAAGAATGATGGAAGAAGTGAGGTAGAGCCAGCTAAAATAAAGAGAAGGTCATTGTGAGGCTCTAGAAGCTGAGATTATTTCTTTGAAATATGAGTTAGAAAACTCTAATAATAAGCTAATGGAGTATGAAAAGAAAGAGCATGAGTTTGAAGAATCTTCAAATATTCTAAAAATTAAATTGGAAAATGATAAGAAGACTGTGGAATCACTCCTAGAATAGGTTGAAAATAGGGATCGTGATGTTGCTATTATAAAAACACAACTAGAAGAATATAAGAGAATTGAGGATGCTTTGGTGAATCAAATTAAAGAAAAGTTGCAGGAATATGGAAAACTAGAAGAGGAAGTTTTCTCCACAAATAAGCAATTAGAGGAAGAAAATTGGAATTTGAAGTTAGTTAAAGGAATTGAAATTATAGACACAATTTTCAGCAAGCAGAGATATCCCCTCATTAAAAAAATCCTTAATTATAAGGAATATCGTGAGACATCCAAATATTAATCATGCTCAAGGACACCAAATGGAGAATAACTCAAGAGCTATGCCAATACATTCATAGGATCCAACAACAATACAATTGAATATACCAATCAATAAAAGGATAAACATAAACATGTTCATTTCAACAACACAAGTGACAATCAAGAAGAAAAATAATCAACAAGATGATCATAAAGTCAACCCGAGAAAAGAAAGAAAACACGATGAGTTTGAAAATGGTACAACCTCAAGAAGCCATTGTAATCTTCTCAAGGGATATACAAGCAATAATGGAATAGGAGTCAAAGATTGACAAAGAGATGAATCTCTTACACAATGGAAAAAATTAAGAAGCAATGCTTTATCAAGATAACTCCACTAAGCTAGGTATCAAAATATATATTTTTGGTCATTGTTTCTCACGTACAAGATTTGGACATAAATCAAGAGATTGCAACACCTATGCCATGAATGATTATATTAGAAATATAGGCTAATAACAAACTTCCAGGAAAAAATATATGGGCAATCAAATCAGAATTTATAACAACAGACAATATGAACCATTTTTTCCATTATTCAAGTTCAACACATGATGCTACAAATGTCACAATGTTGGACATATAACTCGTGATTGCAGAATTGACATGAGACATTTTTCTGAACAATCAAAGGAAGAAGAGTTCTATATTGATATAAGGAATATCACTAAGGTATGGAGAAGGAAACATGAAGAGATAAATATAGATTTGAAGACTCAAATGTAATATGGTGAAGGTTTCTTCAATTATATGAAAGTTTAATACAAGATGAAACTTGAAGTAGGGGTTTGTAGTATTGAGTACTTTGAAATAGGTAATGGAAATAGTATGGAAAACATAATCAAGAAGTTGAGATTTGAATAAATATGCAGATAAAAACACGATTAAAGGAATCCGAGGCATAGGGGGAGCCATCCTCACAAACAATGCATAAATAAATTGGACATGCAAGAACATTTGACCACAACATCCATAGGGAGAGCCCATTCATAGCAAGAGAAAGTCCATAAGTAGAAGCTGTAACTTCAAAAGTGTGATTATGCATCATTGGTCATTAGATGAGTAACCATGATAAACGGGTCCCTTTTATATTGATGCCAAAGGGGGAGAGATAACATACATTGACAATATCATGATGATATACTTTGTAGTAGTATGATAAGGGAGTTTCGTCCATTTTCATCAACGAACATCAATGTTTGGTGGTATTACCATCAATGACAAAGGGGGAGATTGTAGGATGACATGTTTTCATTTATGAAAAATATTGTCATTTCATTGATGTTAAAGGAGGTATGATGCCTTGGAGATCATTGAGAGTTTTTTGACACATTATGATGTCAAAGGAGGTATGGTACCCTAAACATTATTGAGCATTTGTTGAAGTTATATCGATCAAACATGTTTGCAAATGGTTTGGTTAGATAGATCTCTCGGAGAGTTGTCCGTCGATATATGACACTTGGTCAAACTCCCAAGGAATAAGGAGAAACATTGGTGAGAAGTCAAGCAAGTTAATAATGGAGAAAAAGGGGTAAAACCCAAAATTCACTAAAGAGTTTGCATCTTTGTAGGCAGATTAGGTGGTTTAGGCCTAGTTCGGGTGATCAAAGATGGTGGGAGTTTGAAGTTTCATGAACTTTAGATGAGAGTTGTGTGTGGTTTATGTTTGGTTCCACATTGGAACTGTGAGGGGCATGACCCCCCATACCACATTGTTCACCATACACATGGAAAAATTGGTGGGTTCGATGTGGTAGATTATAAGTTTGATGGGGTGAGTCTAATACACTCTTAATGTGGTGATTGTTGATGTGGCAGGACAAGACTCCACAATACACATCTTGACACATAGTAGGAGGATTGGTGTCCACATAGATGATATATTCCAGGTGGAAGCATAGGATTGGTGCATAGGAGATAACATCTGATGATGTGTTAGTATGGTGGATGACATGGTATTATGACAGGGTGCCATGTGGCATGCCAAGTCAACATTTTTGGGTGGCTAATTAGAAAAATTTGAGTGACACATGGCACCAATCAAAGGGTTTCACATGACACGATTAAATCACACTGATGCCAACATATGGTTGAGTATGGACCCATAAGGACCAAGTCACATGGCACAATCATATGAAGGAAAAGAGAAAGCCTAAGGGGCTACCTTGGTCACAACCTAAGCGCTAAAAACGGTCATATGGAGGTTTGAATGTCAACCTCAATTTGAATCAACGATGGTTGGGTGACATCCACACACACACACAAGCATTTATGTGGGTGCAATGGAATGGAAAGAATATGCATTATGTCTGAGACATTATGAAAATTGTGGCGCAATGGTTAAGCGTGAAGGTTTTCAGCTTTGAAGTCACAAGTTGTGGCTTATCTTTGGTAATTAGTTTTGTCCTATGGTGTGTTTCGTATTAAAACAATTTTTAGATGCAAGGCATAAACAAAGAACACGATAGTTGAGTTGGTGTTAGTTTGACCTGTGTTGCAAGTGGTCATGCGTTTGAATCCTGTTGGGCTCGCCAAAGCAAGAATTTTTGAGGTGTGGAAATAGCACACTTAGAAATGAATTCTATCAAATTGGTGGGGTGCATTCTATTGAGGACACATTGAGAAGTGCATTCTGTTTACCACAGATAAAAAAATGTATAGTTTGTCAACCCATTAGGATCATTTTGTCAAACTGTTAATTTTTATAATGTTTTGTGGGTAATTTTGAGCTCCAAATTAATTTTTGAAAAGGGGTAGATGGAAATACTTTTGTTGTGATCTGAAAGAGGACATGAAAAGTCATGAAGAATAAATTTTAAGGGCAAGAGGCTATATTTCTTTTGTTGTTGTAGAATGATTTAGGGCTTGTCAACATGTTTAGTTGGTGATTAGATTCACGAAATATGAAGAAGATTCTATTATTGATGATTGAAGAACAAGTTGAGGTTGCATTGATATGATCAGATTTGTAAGGGGCATTTATTATGTTTTGATCTTATGGATGAAATTTAGAAGATTGTGAAAAGAGATACACTATGATTTGGTGAAGGAGGTTGGTGCCTCATTAGGTTGAAGCCTATGACATAGGTTGGTGTCTCATCAAGTTGAAGCTTACAATATAGGTTGGTGCCTAGAATATTGAAATATGGTGATAGAATTACAACCGCTCAAGAAATTTAATCTAAATTAAGAGGCACAATTATACTCTACTGCTCTGCAGAAAGTAATTCACAATTTAGAACAACATTCACAAACATGCATCGATCATATACAAAAGTACACAGTTTTGTCTAGGGGAAACCAACTAGTAAAAACCCCTTAATCTTGTTTGCTTTAATCAGATGAGTATAGAATGTATTACAATTTCTTTCTCACTTTGAGATCAACCTGCAAGTGAATGAATGATCTTTCTACTCAATGAAAATCTCTAACCCAAACTTAGACAAATTTTGCCTCCACCCGAACTCCTATTTCCTTGTGCGAATCCTGAGGAAATTGGCCCCTATTTTTTAGGAATTTCTTCCAAATTGATTGCACAATTCCCAAGAATTGATCACCAATTGCATTCAACACATGTACACTCAAAACTAGAATAAAAATGATGTTACATTGCCTTGGAATATCCACCACAATTGAGCAATTCAAATTCCTTACATGCATGAGCTATTTTTGGTTGATTGATTAGTTAACTGGATGATATTTGAGTTAGACTACTATCCCACTGCACAAATGACCTCCAACTAGTTCTATCAATAGTTAGAATGAGCTTAACTAAATACAACTGGAAATAATTGAACTGAATTGCTACAAATTAGCAATCACACATGCGTAATAGAACTCCAATCCCTCTAACTCAAATTTGTTGAGCTAACTGAATGAAAAGAGCCATGTCACCTTAGTTAATTGCCTCCAAGTTGTTCGCTAATGTGGAAATTTTGAATTTACTCAATTTGACCAAGGCCAAGTCAAATTAAGCCTTTCTTGCTATACTTCTCAACACTCCCTCTTAGCAAGAAATGGATTTTCAACCACCCCTATCGTGCACCTATGGAATTCAAACTTACCTCTTGACAAATATTTTTTCAAGATGTCAGCATCTTGTTCGTCTGTCTGAATGTATTGTATCAACATTATCCTCCTCTGCACATAGTACTATAAATGATGATACCAGATATCTATGTGATTGGATTGATTGTGAAATACTATATTCTCAGAGAGCTTAATGCAACTCTGATTATCACAATATATCATAGTTGGATCCATCTCTTGACCAAACAGTCCCACATGTATCTTTCTCATCTAGATCACCTCACATGCTGCTTGACTTGTAGCCATGTATTTAGTTTTTCTCGCGCTGAGCACCACAAACATATGCTTCCTTTTGTACCAGGAAATTTTTGTGGACCCAACACTAAAAATTCCACCTGATGTACTCTTTAAGTTAGATGGAATCCCTACACAATCTGCATCTATGAAGCCACACACTTCACTCCCTCTGTCCATATGTACCATAATCCATACTGGGTAGTGACCCTAAGGTGTCGTAAAACATGCTTAGATTCCTTCCAATACAATTTGGTTGACCTAAACATAACTTGGCTTAGTTGGTTGACTACATAACACATATCTGGTCATGTGTTCACAAGATACATCATTGAAACCACTAGTTATCGGTAAAATTTAGCATCAACCTATTCACCTGAAGTGGCATTCTCCTTCCTCTAGTTAGTCGCTAGAGGTGTCTCCATGGGCTTGCAACTCTCCATGCAAAATATTTGTAGTATCTTGGTGGCATTTTGGCCTTGAGACATAAACAATTCCCATTGCCTTACCATACTTCTAGCTCAAGGAAGTAGTGCATGATACCCATGTCTTTCATCTCAAATTACCTTGCAAGGTCCTCTTTGCAAGAGGTGATCAAATGCTCATCATCTGTCAATATTAAATCATCAATATATAAAACAATGATAGTCAATTTACCTTCTACCAAAATATGATAGAGGTTCACATCCACTTTACTTTTGTTGTAGCCCAATCCAGTGAGATAACTATCAATCTGAGTGTACCAAGCTCAGGGTGTCTGTTTGGGACTGTACAATGCTTGCCTGTTTTTTCACACATGAGACTCCTGATCAAATGTATCAAACCTTCTGGTTTCTCTATGTACACTTCCCCCTCAATAACAACATTGAGAAATGCTATTTTTACATCCATCTGGTGGATGTTCCACCCGATATGAGTAGCTAGTGCAAGAATTGATCTAATGGATGAATACCTTGCTATGAGAATAAAGGTTTCCTCATAGTCAATTCCCTCAAATTGAGAGAATTCTTTGGCCACAAATCCGGCCTTATACTTCTCTATGCTTCTGTCTACTGCATGCTTAACCTTGAAGATCCATATCGAACCCACAACTGAATTTTTTTCCGGTATTGGGACCACTTCCCAAACATTGTTCTTCATGATGGATTTATATTCTTCCATAATTGCATCAACCCAAACTGGTTTCTTAACTGCTTCCTTAAAAGAGGATGGCTCAGTCTCTACAAGCTCAGTCATTAGATCCATGCAGCTAGTGTACCTCTAGGTGACCTCCTTTTCCCGCGCAAATTTGAAGGAGATCCCAAATTCTCCCTCACATTCTGCACCAATCTATCAGAATCCATGATTCTTTTTCTACCTTCTCTAGATGGTTCTGTTGAGTGGATGTCTCCACTCTTCCTCCTCTCTTCTCCATTTGTGGCTACTCCACATCTTGCTGAGGATCCTCCTTTAGAGCTAAAAGTTCCTCTTTTGGTGGGATTTGAAGCTCCCTCTCAGGAGAGAATCTCATTGCTTTTTCCTCATCAAACTTTACATCCCTTCACACAACTGTCATTCTGAGGGAAGGTAAGTACACCCAGTAGTCGTGTGGAGTTTTGGTGTAACCCACAAAAACTCATAACTCTTTTGTCGGCTCAAGTTTCTTCCTTGAATCTTTGGAGATATGGAAGTAAACAAAGGCTCCAAAATTATGAAATGAGACACATCTGAATTTATCCTCGAGAAATCCTCCTCCACTGTAATCATACCAAGAATATGATGATGAATCTGGTTCTGCAAGTAGACTATTGTGTCTCTTCCCACAAATGTAAAGGCAGACCTTGTTCATGTAGCATAGCTCTCGCAACTCCCACAATGCTCCAGTTCTTTCTCTCAGCTACCCCATTTTGCAGTGGGTTATGGGGTGCTGCCAACTCTCTTCAAATGCCTTCTTTTGCATAGAAATCCTTGAAGTAATTCAAAACTAGTGCCTTGAATTCTACAATTTTTGAGAATGTCTCATCCTTCTTCCACATGAATAAGATCCAACACTTTCTTGAGAAATCATCAATAAAAATAACATAGTACTTATCTCTGGCAGTGGAGGCTTTTGAGAAGGGTCCACAAACATCAGAGTGGACTCGCTCCAAGACTTCATTTGCTTTACTATCTCAATCATGGAATGTGGATTTTACATACTTCCCCAAGGTACAACCCTTGCAGACATCCTGCTGCTTAAGTGATCCTTTAGGGAGGCCAATGGTTATTTATTGCATATTTTTTAAGGCACCATGACGCAAATGGCCCAATATCCTATGCGAGAGTTCACAGACATTGCGACTCTGCAATTTCTCTACGTTACTGCTTAATGCACCACAATCCTCCACATCAAGTTTATACATGTTCTTCACATGAAGCCTGATCTGCTTCACCTTCCTAGTAACTATGTGTCTCAAAAAGGATTTCCCTTTACTAGAGATCACATCATAACCATGATCTTCCAAAATTGCCACAGAGATGAGGTTCTTCTTCAGGCCTGGTACAAACATGACATCTTTGAGGTAAATAGGGGATCCTGATTCCCTCTTAAAGGTTACTATACCAATCCCGATAACATTGTATCTTCTGTGATCCCCAAGATCAATATGCATATGGAGATCTTTCTCCTCTAGGTCACTGAAAAAATCTCTATACCCTGTCATGTGGAATGAGGCACCTAAGTCCAAGTACCATAGATTCCCCATCATAGTGCTGACCATGCATACAATTAGGGTGAAGTCTAACTTTAATTGTGAAGCCAATGCTTCACCTGCTGCTCCTCTTGAGTTCTTCTTGTTAGAATTTTTATGTGTAAACTTTGTAGCATAGTGCTTGAATTCATGACAAATGAAGCATTTTATTTTGGATAAGCCTTTATTCTTGAGCCCTTGGCTAGATTTTGGTTTGTTTTGAGATTTATTCCCTTCTCCCTTCTTTCCCTTTCCAATCAATGCAAAATTTTCTTCATCCTCTCCCTTTGATGAAATTCCACCTCTATTATTTCGCCTCATTTCTTCTTGTACCAAATCAGACCATAAGCGTTCCCAATTTGGTAATTTATCCCTGCTGATCACTGAGTCCTAGTGGCTATGCCAACTTTTGGGAAGGCCTAGAAGAGCTAGGCTCTCCAGGTCATCTTCTGCAACATTCACACCAACCCCTCCAAGCTCATCCCAAACTTGTGTAAATTTGGTGAGATACTACGGAATAATTTCATTCCTCTGCATCTTATTGTTTCAAAGTTTTTCTTTGAGGGCTAGTTTTCTATGATCATTGATATTCTTAAGTAGCTCAGTCAATGCCTTCCACATTGCGAAAGGAGTTTCTTTTCCATGGATATTTGAGACAATGTGGCCTCTCACTCCCTTCAGGATTATTCTCCTCGCCTTGGCTACATCTTTCTTCCATTGGGCTAGGTTCTGGGCATCAATTGATCCTACTTTTGGAATGTTTGTCTTGACATATTACAACAATCCATTGTCATCAAGCACTACCTCCATGCGATCCTTCCAGGAAATGAAATTTGAGCTACCTTCTAAGGCATACTCTAATATTAGTCCATTGAAGGCCATTCTCCCAACTCTGAGTAAATCCTGCTACACTGAAGCTACAAATTTGAACCTCCTGAGGAACAAATTTGAAATTCTTGTTCTAATGTGAATACTGCTCTGATACCATGTAGAAATATGGTGATATAATTGCAACTACTCAAGAAATTTAATCTAAATCAAAAGACAAAATTTTACTCTACTGCTCTGCAAAAATAAATTCACAATTTAGAACAACATTTGCAAAAATGCGTCAATCACATACACAAGTACATAGATTTATCTAGGGGAAACCAATTGGTAAAAATCCCTTTTAGCATGCTTGCATTAATAATATGAATAGATAGTGTATTACAATTTCTTGCTCGTTATAAGATCAACTTGCAAGTGAATAACTATTCTCTCTACTCAATGAAAAGCTCTGACCTAGGCTTAGTCAATTTCTTCTTCCACCCAAGCTCCTATTTCCTTGCACAAATCCTGAGGAAATTTGCTCCCAATTTTTAGGAATTTCCTCCAAATTGACTCAAAACTAGTTTACAACTGATGTTACACTGCCTTGGAATCTCCACCACAACTGGGCAATTCAAATTCCTTGCATGCATGAAATATTTTGGGTTGATTGATCAATTAACTAGATGATCTTTGAGTTAGATTGCTATCCCACTGCACAACTGACCTCCAACTAGTTCTACAGTTAGAACTAGTTTAACTAAATACAACTGGAAATAACTAAATTAGATTGCTACAAATTAACAATCACACATGCATATCTAAAATTTAATCCCTCTAACTCGAATTGATCTAACTGAGTGACAAGAGCCATGTCACCTAAGTTAACTGCCTCCAAGTTGTCTACTAATGTGGAAATTATTTACTCAATTTCACCAAGCCAAACTCAAATTAAGCCTTTCTTGCTACACTTCTCAATACATAACAAAGGTTGGTGCCTTATCATGTTGAAGCCTAAATTAGGTTAAATCCTACAATAAGATGGAGCCTCCATACCTTTGTGGGTTGGTGCCTAGAAATTGATGTAATCAAAGATTGAAGAAGATAAAAATATTTGTGGTTTTCTCCTGCAAGGGTTTCCACATACATCTGATGTTCATGTGTATTGATGTGATGATTGATTTTATTGATGCACTATTATGCTTTCAATTATGATGAATTCTGAAATTATTTTAGTTGATTAAATTGGCCATCACACCGATTCACCACCCTCTAAGTGCAATTATAATTCCAAAAAGGATTTCTTTGGAAGAGATGATTAATGATCCTTTCGATGCAAACTATATCACTCCTCATGCCCTTGCAAATGCATTGATTCTTCATTCCTATTCAAATTACCCATCAAATCTTGAGTGTTAATGCTAATGTCATCCTCCTATGCTATGGCAGTTGTAGATGATGAAGAATGTGTTTCACCAACTCTTTCTTCTTCTACTAGTTCCTCGTCACAAGACATATCTTCTTCTTGAGGTATGGCATTGATTCCACGCTTGATGGTTCCACCTGCTCCTTTATTTTTAGCACCATTTGACTACAAGGAATATTTTCTTTTTCCAATTCCACCCCAATGATCAATTTTCCTCCTTTTCTTCTGTGATGAGCCATTTTGCTTCCTTCCTTTTTGGTTCTTACTTTTGTTGGCATATTGTGTGCCTTGCAACCCCATTAAATTTAACTCTCTTTCAATCAACTGACTTTTGAACCATTTAAGGTTAAGCTCAACTAATCTTTTTGAGAATTCATGAGTGATAGGTGAACCAACCTACCCTTTCCTCCAAATAGCCAACACCTTTGATTGCAGCTTCTTGCAAATTGCATCATCATCACCTAAAAGTAAAGAAAAAATATTTTTCCTGCTAGTTTTTACAATCCATGAATGATATTCTATGACATTGATGAAGAAACAACAAGATATTTGAAAAATAAAACCACTACAATATAGATTGAACATAATGAAACACATTCTAGTTCTAACGACCATATACAATATATTGAGTTTCTTACCAAAGGTAAGGTCCTCAATACCATACAATCCTTGGAAGATTTCCATAATCAAATGTACCTCTCTTCTTAGAATATCATCATTGTAGGGGGGATA
>Ga0115851_102113_pt1 | contig 10531 bp, 15 predicted proteins | sample InSIn2gowninarea_FD_83865 | JGI IMG/M metagenome (GOLD analysis project Ga0115851, IMG submission 83865)
AATTTTATGCAGAAGTATCCAGAACTACTCAAGCGTTGAGGACAACACTTTTTTGAAGGAGAGGGGCATGTTGGGTCCCTATAATACTAGTGATTACCCCATTACTATTGTAGTTATACCCCTTATTTATATTGTTGTGCCCCTATTACCCCCATGTTGTTATTTCTGTGCCCCATAGAATCCCCCTATTGTTATTTTTGTGGCTTTATATTATTATTGTTAGGTCGGCTGGGTTATATTATGACTCCTTAGACTCCTATATATAGAAAGGAGGTTTTGTCATTTGAATCATCCAAGAATTGTTCATTTATGTAATGTAAAGGAGGTTGCCCCCTCGAAGAGGCTGAATTCTAAGGCGTTGATCTATATTTTCTATCTTTTCTTGAGTTGGTTTCATAAAAAACCACAAACACACCTTCATGGAATCGACTAACTATAAATTTAATAGATTCTTCCTTCCACCCATCAAAGTATATTATAAGAGGAGTGTCATTTCTCTATTATGACATAATTTTGTTATGGTTTATCACTCCATCCATCCTTAGGAAATCTAGTTCAAGTTTCTTTTGATATCATTTATTCATATTTTCCCTAATGAATACATTTCCTAACATACTTTGTTGGTCCTTTTTTAATTTTTTAAAAGTTTATGAAATAATTACATTGTAAAATGAATTTACAAAATGTAAAAAATCTCGTAATTGATCATCCATTCTTATATATGCAAGCCACTTGGGTGAATTCCATGACATGAGTTTTTTTACCGAACATTCTAAGATGGATGAATACATGTCATCTTGACCAAAATCGACCTTGAGATGCCCAATTAACGTGCCCAATCTAGTAGCAACAAAAGGAAATTTTTCATTTTCACTCAGCATTGATTTTTCTTGATTCTATGCACAATCTGATCCCATCATAAGGTCAATTTGATCTATTTATATTCTATATATATTCCACAATAGTCATCAAGGAGTATTTTTAGGTTTTTAGTTTAATTTTTTTCTATAAAAGCAAGCAAATGGTGCTTGCTAAGTAAGTTTGTAATTTCAAAACATTGAATAAATATTTTGTGAGCTTAGACTTTAGATTTGAACCTTTCTTCAAGTTTATTTCATATTAAATTTTCATCTCCTCTTATTTCCAATCATTGGTAGTCACATGGTGTGCTTGTTGAGGCGTGGAGGGCCCCACAATTGAATCTTGTACACTCCATTTTATTTGTTGTCCATCTTGTACATGTTGGTATATCTTGTTTGTATGTGTTTCTTTCATGTTCATTCCCTTTAACTTTCATTTTTTTATTACTATGTATTTTCAATTATCTTGTTCATACTAGTTATTTTATGCTATTATGCTTATAGTTTACATGTGAGCTTGCTACTATATTTGACTACATATTATTGTCGTTATTTTATTATATGTTTTATGGTTTAAAGTGTTGTTCGTGAACCATAATTATCATAGAATAGTTGTTTCCTATTAAGACAAGCTAATTAAAAATTTAAGTAGAGTACTAGGAGTGCCATTCAATACCTTTCTTGGTGGAAAAAGGCCCTAACTCTCTCATAGCTTTTCACTTTGTGTTGCATAAAAAAACATCATAGTTCCTTGTTTCTTTATATTCATTTTTCATTCCTTGCTTTCTTAGATTAAGTCAATGACTTAAGCATACATCAACTAATGAGTTGAGTAAAATACTACTTGAGTGCCCATCCACTTTCTCTCTCATAAGTGGAAAAGGCCATAGTGCATTCTTGGCTCTTTAAGTAAACTATATTAGGTTGAGTTTAATAGATTGGATAAACAACTACCATAGTGTCCATATACTTTTACTAGTGGAAAAGTCCTAGGGCACTACCAATCCATCAAATAAACCTCTTGAGCATTGTTTCCAATTTTTTTCATTTACAAGCAATTGAATTCAAGAATGTGGGCTTTATTTTCTAAGCAGTCTGATTAGTTTAAGTTTTCTTTCATGATTTCCTAGCTTAGCCCTTTAACTTTTGCTAGAATTATAAGTTTTGACCTTCATTATATAACTTTAGTACTTAGTTTGAAAACGTGATAACCCATCTATCCTAACACTTTATAGATTGTATTGTGCTTCTAAGTTTATGAACATCTAGATTGATACAAATAATGTGTGCTAGTTTATGCACTTAAATTAGCCTGACAGGGAGCACCCAAATAGTTATTGATTTTGGTTGCATGGAGGAAATCCAACTTGAATTTCCACTTTTTGTGTACCAGGGGTCATTTCTTAAATCTTTTCACTATTTGTCCTTGGGTATCTCCTCCAACCTTTCATATCGAATGCTATGCAGGAGGAATTACAACATAGTCTTCATGGATTTGCCAAACCTAACCTTGGTGTGTGGCTCTACTAAGGTTTATGGTGCATATACTTGACTTCTCATTCATGGCATCTTAAAATATTCCAAAAATCTCGGTAGTTAAACACGTTGGTTGGATTCAGAAATACTCATCTCTAGTAGCTTTGAGAATTTAAGAATATTTGTAAGCTCAAACTCTTCAACTAGGTGCTTGATTTAGAAAAGTGGTAAAAATGAAGTGTCGAGTTGGATTTTGTTTAATTTTTTGGCCAAAATTTTCTCATTAATGTATCATGTTCCCCTAAACATTCATTTTCCAATTGTGTTGAATGCAAAAACTTATAAGCCACATGATGGGGTGTGGGGTTTGTTTAATGGGGGCAATTGTCGAGACAAGTCAAACACATCTAAAGACTCATTTTTTTTCATTCTTATTTGATCAATTCCTTCCCCGTAAACTTCAATATTTATTTCTTCACTCTTTTCTTTCGGTATTTTGATAGTTTCCTTGAATTTTATATTGATTGTGCATCTTTCGATCCAACAATTTATGTAGGTATTATTTTTTCTCCATCATTAATTATTCTAGTCATGGAATGGAAAATTGAAGTACTTAATGCTGAGGTTGTTTTTTTATTGTACCTACTTTTATAGCCAACTTTATTTCCATGTCTAAGACTGATACTTGGATTAATTAATGAAAATAATTAGGGGGTGATATATAATGGATAGTTGGTTAGATTTCCATGGAGTGGTTTTTATCCTAACCCATGCTTACTAGTGCCCTAAATGGGTTTTCACTAGCAAGCATGCTGGCAATCATGGATTTTACTTTTCTAAGAGAGCTCCATTGATGACTAAAATGAGGAAATACCATTGTTGTGTCTTTAATTAAACAACACTCGAAGGTCAAATATCTTCCATTACAAAGGGGCCTAACCATGCAATTTATAGCTTTCTCAACTTCCCTTTGTTCTAACTATCATATAGGAAATCAAGATATTCTATCTTTAATTCCTAGATTTAATATTCCCATCATGCTATGCATTGTGTTGATAATTTTGAGCCTCCTACGAGTGTATTGCATGAAGTTAATTTTGTTCAAGTATAAGTAATTGGTGGAGGCATTTTGTTTTTGTGTTATCCCTATCATAATTGCAAGCATTCAAAAATTTGGTTGCATTCGTCATGAAGTGCAGAGGGACGATTGCTTCTTTTTCATATACTAGTTTAAATGATGTATCACTGATCAAAATTATGCATACTATTCTATAATCCCATAGAACTACTAGCACTTTTTCATCCCAATTATTTTAGTCGACTCCAAAAATATTTATAATTCCTTTATGTAGTGTCATATTGAAGGACTCGACCACACTATTGGCTTGAGGATGATAGGCTATCTTCCTCCTGTTGTTGATCATGATTTTTTGCAATATACATGTATTGTTGCATTGATAAAGTGAGTGCCCCTATCATTGATAAGTGTTAGTGGGAACTCAAATCTTGTGATGATTTTTTCATAAATAAACTTTGATGCAATTTCCTTGGTACATGATTCAACTAGTTCTACGTCATCCCATTTAGTGAGATACTTCACTGTAATTATAATATAGTTAGCACTTGTTCATTTTTCTCTTATTGGGAATGGGCAAATGAAGTCCATGGCCCAAAATTCAAAGTGTAGACTTGGGTTAAATGACTTCAAGGGAATACCATCCTTCCATAATGGTTTTCCCATCCTTTGACAAATACCACATTATTTTATCTTTATTTGACAATCTTTCAATAAACTTAGCCACCATTGTAATGATTGCAAGATATTTCTCATTGTACTATCTATTTTATAATAACTTCCCGCTAATACCTGTATGCTTCATTAATAATACTCTATTGTTTATTCAAGTACATATCTCCTAGAAATTTCATTGGGCCTTAGCTTATCTTAATTTTCACTCATGAATGGGAATGGCGTGACTTTCATTTCTAACACTTTCTTATTTTATAGGTAGATCCTCAACCTTGATGTAAAAAATCAACTAGCCTTGCTAACTAAATTAGAGTGGGTTTGAATCTGAACACATTTACATTTTGAATATTATCATTGATGCCTATTGGTTCTTTCCCTATCTCGACTTGACTTAAGTGGTCAAGTATAATGTTTTGTTTTCTTGGTTTGAAAACTATGTCGAAATTGAATTATTGAAATAATAAGATCCATTTATAGATTCTCCCTTGCTGTATTGGTTTGTTCATGAAGTAATTCAAGGCTTGATGATTCATGAAGAGTGTGAATGGATTCACTAAAAAATAATGTCGAGATTTTTGTAGAGAAAATATCATAGAAAGTGCTTCCCATTTTGTTTTTGAATAGTTTTATTATACCTTTTTTAACTTTCAGCTGACATAGGTGTTTGAATAGTCGATTGTGTCATTTTTTAGTTCGGATAGTATCACCCCAACAACTACATTCAATGCATTGACATGGATGTGAAATCCCTTTTCCTAGTTGAGAAATTTCAGTATTGGTGTCTCTACCAATTTCATTTTTGGTAACTTGATCAAATTCATTACATTCTTTGTTTTAGGTATACGCAAGATCCTTTCTTAGTAAGTCATCAATTGGGAAAGTTATAATGATGAATGAATTTTCTATATAACCATTGTGTCCTAAGAAAAATATTTGTTTATGTTTACAAGAGGTTTCAAGTTGAGGATGACCCCTTTTTTTCCATATTAACTTTGATGCCATTTTTGCATACAACATGGCCTAACAACATTCCAATAGGTGTAGTACAGAGGAATCTCTTTATATTGAGAGACATACATGTTTTTCTACATCACTCAAGCATTGATATTAGCCATGTGGTATGGTCCTTCAAAAGAGTGTAGATAGTCAAGTTATCAAAATAAACTACCATTATCTTGTATAAATATTCTTGAAATTCTTTTACTACAATCCTTAAAACCATTATTGCTACATTTTTCAATCCAAATGACATTAATTTGTATGCAAAGGAACCAAACACTAAGGCAAAATTCATCTTTTCCTAATTCTCGACTGAAATTGGAACCTGATTATAGCCTAAGAACTCATCCGTCAAGGAGTACCATTTGTGGCCTTCCACCTCATTTATGATTTTATTACCAAATAGAGTTAAGAATGGATTTGTTATAGTAAATTTATTAAGGTCTTTGAATTCCTCACAAATTTTCAATTTCTTTATGTCATGCCTTTTGGACTACATGACCATGGGGCTATCCCATTATGCCGTTTTTGTGGGATATATGAATATTGTTGCTAGCATATCATGCATTTATTTTGGCACTATGGAATTATACTTATGAGCCAATTTGTAAGGCTTTTTCATAGTTAGATTTTTGTAGGTTTTAACCCCATATAGAAATTACCTGCATACGAATTCTAAAACACAGAAAATAAACAATGCGAGAGCATAACACATAAAACACATATACACAGAGATTTCTCCCTGGATCCCAAAACTGAGACTACCAGCTTGATTTTTCATTATATTCCTTTCAATGTTACAAAACATATTTATACATGCCGAAGCATCCAATACCATGGACCGAAAACCATCGTGTCCAAAACCATGGACTGAAAACCATCGCGTCCAAAACCATGTGTGAAAACAATGCACAAAACCATAGGTAGGTCCTAGTCGTGGAAAGAATATAACACAACCCAACATTCTCCCACTTGTTTTTTTCTTTCCACAAGGGGCCACAAGAGAGCTTAGTCATTTATCCAGCCCTACAAAGCCCATTGTTTCTCTACACCAAGAGAACTTATCAGAGCTCACAGATTTTTTCAATGCATCTACAATATTCTTCAAAGTGTCCACCTTTACCAGCAACACCTTTTTGTCTTCTATCATATCCCTCACAAAGTGATACTGAACATTGATGTGCTTTGTCTTTGAATGGTAAGCAGGGTTCTTTGCCAAGAAAATTGTACTTTGGCTGTCACAATCTATCCTTATAGCTCTCTGTACTAACCCCATATTTGAACACAATCTCTGCAACCAAACTGCTTCCTTGCTTGCAAGAGTGGCTGCCATAGATTTTGCCTCTGTAGTTGGTAGTGCCACTACAAATTGTTTCTTACTCATCCAATTGAATGCACCTCCAAATATGTTAAACACATACCCACTTGTAGATCTTCTTTGATCCAATTCTCTAGCCTAGTATGCATCAACAAAGCCATGAATATCCAACACTCTGTCTAATCCTGGTCTTCCGTGGTAGCACAAACCATAATCACTAGTGCTACACAAATACCTAAAAACCCGCTTCACTGCTGTCCAGTGCTCCTTCCCTAGTTTTAACATAAACCTGCTCAATACTCCCACTGCATGTGCAATGTCTGGTCTAGTACAAACCATTGCATACATCAAACTACCGACTGCACTTGCATATGGAACACGGGACATGTCCTCTTCCTCTTCTTGTGTCTTGGGACATTGTTTGGAAGATAACTTTACACCTATAGGAATAGGAACCTTCACCGGTTTACTATCTTGCATATTAAAATTCTGCAATATTGTCTCGAAATACTTCCTCTAGTTTAACCAGAGCTTCCTCTTTTCCCGATCTCTTTTAATTTCCATGCCCAAAATATAGTTTGCAGCGCCAAGATATTTCATGTCGAATTTGGAGGACAATTGGGTCTTAAAATCCTGGATAATTTCTTTGTCATTTCCAACCAGCAACATATCATCCACATACAAGACTAGATAAATAACATGGTCACCAATTAATTTAAAATACACATAGTGATCTGCTTTGCTTCTCGTGAAGCCAAGTCCCCATATAAATTCATCAAATTTCTGATACCACATCCTTGGTGACTATTTTAACCCATACAGAGACTTCTTTAACTTTCATACCAGTTATTTCTTACTCTTCACTGCAAAGCCTTCATGTTGCTTCATGTAGATCTCCTCTTCTAGATCCCCATGAAGAAATGATGTCTTCACGTCCATCCATTTTACCTCAAAATAAAAAGCAGCAGCAATAGATAAAAGTAATCTAATAGAAGATACCTTGGCAATAGGAGAAAAATATCACCAAAATCAATTCCCAGCACCTGGGAATAACCTTTTGCTACCAAATGAGCTTTGTATTTCTCCACCTTTCCTTCTGCATTTGTCTTCTTCTTGAACACCCATTTGTTGCCAATGGGTTTCCTTCCAGTCGACAACTCCACTAGATCCCATGCCTCATTTTTGTGCAAAGATGCCATTTCATCAACCATGGCCTCTTTCTAGAGTTTTCCATCCTTTGAATCTACTTCTTCCTTCACAACTCTCAGATAATCATCAGTAATAGATAAAGAAAAATTTGAACATAAAGAAGATGGACTATACCATTCTGGCTCCCTTCTTTCTCAAATTGATCTTCTCACACCCGGAGTTTGTGGATCTTCATCTTTTGATTCCTCCTCTGCGGTAGAGTCCGATTCTTCCTCTTTAAGCTCAAACTCTATCTTCTCAGGCTCCTTTGGTTGGACTTCATGTTTAATAGCATCTTTTTCCTGTCTGAACACCACATCTCGGCTGTACACAACCTTCCTTGTTACTGGGTCCCAAAGCTTATAACCCTTTAAACCATCATTATACCCAATAAAGATGCACTTTTCAAATTTACTATCAAACTTGGTTCTTTTCTCATTTGGAACATGTACATATACATCACATCTAAATACCCTCAGATGTGAAAGAGAGGGTTTCTTACCAGTCCATACCTCTTGTGGAGTCTTATCCTCCAACATTAATGAAGGTGATTTGTTGACCAGGTAACATGCTGTCTCCACCGCCTCTGCCCAGAATTCCTGTCCTAACCCGGCACCACTGAGCATGCTTCTTGCCCTTTCCATCAATGTCTTGTTCATTCTTTATGCAACTCCATTTTGCTCAGGTGTGTATGGAGTAGTCTTTTTCCGTGCTATACAACACTTCTTACAGAATTCTTCAAATTCCTTACTGCAAAACCCTCCACCATTATCTGTCCTCAACACCTTTATCTTCTTCTCTATCTGGTTTTCCACCAGAGCCTTAAATTATTTAAACCTATCAAAGACTTCATATTTATTCTTAGGGAAATATATCCATGTATTCCTTGATAATTCATCTATAAATGATACATAGTACACAGACTTACCCAATGATGGAACATTCATAGGTCCAAACACATCACTGTGCACAAGCTCAAATATCTGTTTCACCCTCTTACCACCAGTGGGGAAACTCACCTGATTCTGTTTCCCATATACACAATTTTCACAGAAATCAAAATCCAAAGAGCTATTACTCATACCTTCTACCATAAGTTTACCATGAAGTATTGAAGGCCCTTCTCTCCAATATGTCCAAGCCTTTGATGCTGCAACATGGTCTTCTCTCCAGAGACCACTACATTTTCTACTCCACTTTCAGGAACTATAGAACTGTTGCACCCATCAACAAAAGTGATACCTTGCAACTTGTATAGAGTTCCAATCCAAACTGTCTGCATCAATACCAGTGCTCCCCAAACCATCTTGTAGGTATCCTTCTCGAACACTGTTCTTACACCTGCATCATCTAGCTTGCTTACAAAAATCATATTTCTAGCCAATGTAGGAATATGCAGAACACTCAGAAGTGTTCTAACCCTTCCACCTTGCAACTTCAACTTTAATTTTCCACGACCAATGATTCTATCCTTCCTATCATCCCCTAAGAAGACATCACCACCATCGTATTTCCTATACTCACAGAAACACTCTCTATGGGGAGTGAAGTGAAAGGATGCACCTGAGTCAATCAACCATGCCTCATGATCTACATGTGTACTTGAAGAAGCCAAGTACACATCCCCACCTTCATCGGAGGTGGTTTTCACCTCTGTAGAAGGAGAATCATCAGGTCCCTTTCCTTTGTTAGGAGCTTTAGATTTACAGTCCCTTTTGTAGTGCCCTTCCTTTCCACATTTCCAGCAAACCACCTTTATAGGTTTTCTTGGAGATTTAGATCTCCCACTCGATGACTTATTTTTGTTCTGTTCTAGGACTGTCCTCGTACAGACAAGGCATCACCATTCTGGCTCTCCATATTTTTCCATCTCATCTCCTTCGTCAGCAAGGATGAGACTATTTCATCAAACTGCAAGGTAGTTGCATTACTACCTATTGCAATAACTAGACTATCCCACGAATCTGGTAGAGAACACAACAAATTGAAGCACTTATCTTCATCTGAATTTTTAATATCAACAGATAATAACTGACTTACCACATTATTAAATGCATTTAGGTTCTCTATCACCGAGTCTCCATCTTTCATCCTCAGGTTATACAACTTTTTCCGTAGGAACAGTTTATTCACTAGAGACTTAAATTGGTACAAAGTCCCTAACTTCTCCCACAAAGCCTTAGCTGTAGCTTCCCCTGATACATTCAACAATACTAAATCTGAGACACACAATCGTATTGTGCTCTTTGCCTTCTGATCCAACTTCTTCCATTCTTCATCGGACACTCCCATTTGTTTATTACCTAGATCTACTGTGATCCATTGATCTTTATCCACCAACAGATCTTCCATATTGAGTTTCCACAACTGAAAACTCTGACCATTAAATTTCTTGATCTCTATCTTTCCATTGCTTGCCATCTTCTTTCACCACCAGAATCAATCCTGCAGATCTCCCATTGAACAGTGTATATCATAGGCTTGAGCGAAACCCATTAGCAAGAAAGGCGTCCCCTTGAAGCCAAAACAGCTCTGATACCAAATGTAGGTTTTAACCCCATACAAAAATTACCTGCATATGAATTATAAAACACAGAAAATAAACAATGGGAGCGCGTAACACATAAAACAAATATACACAGATATTTTCCCCTGGATCCCAAAATCGGGACTACCAGCTTGATTTTTCATTATATTCCTTTCAATATTATAATACATATTTATACATGCTGAAGCATCCAATACCACAGACAGAAAACCATCGCGTCCAAAACCATGTGTGAAAAGCATGCATAAAACCATAGGTAGGTCTGCTCAACCTAATATAGGGTCCAAAAAACAATTTCCTGGCCTGCTGCCCTGGACCCCATAGAGGGGGGCTACCCGCCCCCCGCTAACCCCCCGGACAGGGGGGGGCTTCCACTCCCCCTATGACCCCTC
>Ga0115851_102114_pt1 | contig 10528 bp, 8 predicted proteins | sample InSIn2gowninarea_FD_83865 | JGI IMG/M metagenome (GOLD analysis project Ga0115851, IMG submission 83865)
CAAGATGTCATCCATCAATCTCAAAAAAAATTCATGGGAATTTGTTAGCCTGAAAGGCATGACCAACCATTCAAAAAGGTCCATCTTGGATTTGAAGGTGGTCTTCCATACATCTGTGGGCTCTATTGGAACCTAGTGATAGCTGGACTTCAAATTGATCTTGCTGAAATACTTGACCCCCACGAGCTAGTCGATAAGGTCATCAATATGTTGGATTGGATACATGTTCATGATAGTCATTTTGTTTATTTCTTGATAATAAATGCAAATCCTCCAGGTCCCATCCTTCTTCTATACAAGTATAAGCAGGTTCCCACAAGGTGAGGAACCTAGTCAGGTGTGCACCTTTTGCAGCAACTCTTGGATTTTCCACTTCATCTCTTTATTTTCTAGAATGGAGCGGCGATATTTCGACCCATTGGGTATAGGTGCTTTGAGAGTAAGATTGATTGAATGCTTGACCTAACAGTGCAAGGGTACCCCTATGGGTGAGGAGAATATGTTGTTGAAAATGCAACAAGAAAATCCTGATTTAATTTTCCCTTGAATTAAATTAGGAGAAAAATTGTAATTCCACATCACAAGACAACTTATACAAGTTAACTATGTTAATTTGAATTAGTTGGTTCAGTTAATTAGAGTTGAGGGTATAAATTCAATAATGTAGAGTGTCTCCTACTTTATAGGACCTTGGTTGAGTTTATTTTGAGTTGTAATTAATTAAGTCAATTTAACTGGGTTAAAGTTAGTTAAAACTAGCTCCAATTGTTGGATGAACTAGTAGGAGGTCTGGCAGTGGGGTGAAACTTCATGTGTTCAACCAATTAACTGGTAATCCAATCATAAATCATTCATGCATGTCATATCTGAGAGTTACCCAGTTGAGATTGGATTTCAGGGACAGTGTAATATTAGTTGTATAATCATAAAAATGTACAGGTGGTGGATGCAGTCAAAGGAAGGCATTAATTGAGATGAAGCACTGTGTCTACTTTGCATGTTCTCACCTAGCAAGGGCATCTAGTGGCCTACCATAGTGAGACACTTTCTGATACAATTCAAAGGTACCCCACCTATGATAAAGATATGCATTCTATCATGCATGCTTGCCCACAATGGAAACATTACATTCTAGGGAAGGGTATGGTCATCCATAGAAATAACTGACTTCTTCATTTTATACAGACACAAGGGAAGATGCAGAACACTTGTCCTAAAAAGTGGTCTACATATTTGCAACAATTCCACTTGAAAACTAAATACAAAAAGGGTAGCGCCAAGTATGTTGTAGATTGCCTCAGTCAGACCCTAATTGCAGCACTAACTATTGTTCTCAACTCTTGTGGCCACGATAACTTTGGATGGATGCAACCACATAAAAATTATCCAGAGTTTTCCACGACATACCAAATTCTAGTGGATGGCGAGAAAGTTCTAGATTTCCACCTTCAGGAAACATTATTATGCTACCTGGGCCACCTTTATGTTCCTTCAAGTGAGCGTGTGAAGCTGATTTGGGAGGTGCACTATAGACGGGTCACATGACATGTTGGTGTAGAAACTGTGGCCATACTATATAAGTATTTTTCTTGGCCAAAACTCCAATAGGATGTTGGAAAATATATCAAATCTTGCATTGCTTGTGTCATCACCAACCCAACTTATGAGTCTTAGAATTGTCTATTTTATTAGGCCCATTTGATTATTTATAGACACTAAAAAGAATGTGTTTGACCCCTTACTTTCACATCATAGAGTTAATTTGTAGTATTAATGGGTCCTTAGGAATTTGGTTTATCCTTTCTTATTATGTGCCTAATATTTTTTATTTTTGTAGAATATTGTGAGAATATTTGGTAGATTATGGAGATTTGGAGGATGAGATAATCTAGGGACTTTCTCCCTGCTACAAGATGGACCAAGATTGAATAATAAATGAAAAACATATTAAGAAATTATTGCACAAATTATAGAGATCCAGTGATTAAGAAAATATAAGAATGTGTTCCCTATCATTTAATGTAAATTCCTAGTATTGGGAACTAGATCCACTTTTTGAGGGATTTTCGAGGGTGTTGTGACTAGCAACAACCCCCCTTCCCATTTAGTGTTATCTGTAATACTAAATGGGTGGAGACCCTTAATTATAAAATTCAGAAAAAAAACAAAGTAATGCTTAAATATCCTTTCCACAAATAAAGTTACCATCATAAGCTTAGGAAGCTCCTTCGAAAATTCTTAAGATATAAGTTTATGATAAGGAAAAAAACTTTATAAATCGCATCTTAAAGGATAGCGGGATCCCACCTTACAACTATAATCCCAACATTTGAGAGATCACGGCAATAAATATCGCGTTGCATTCAGCAAAACTAACATGAAACATTTCAAAATCTGCCGATATGCGATATCGCTGATCGCAAGATCGCGTATCACAAGAAATAGGTGAACAAAGCTTGTCATACATAAAACTCTTGCGATCGGTGATATTGTGATATCACACTTTCACGATAAAGCAATGTTGCGATGTCATAACAGATCAAAATCTGCGATTCTGCAATTTTGCGATGTTGCGATGTTACGATGGTGCGATCTTACCAAGCAAATCACTCCATCGCAAATCTTTCGGGCACGATATTCAACAATATTATTTTCCATAAGTTGACACATGGTTATGCGCTTTAAATGCTAATAAACGAGTTAGTTGTCAGTTATTAATAGAATATGGGTGCATGCTTTTCGAAGAATTATTTCACGTAAGGTGGTGTAGTTGTCATGTCTGTGGCATTAAAAACTTTCCCATCACCCTTCCTTATCATTTATTTCTATTTTTTGTGTGAATTGCAGTAGCGGAGAAGAAAGGATGATATAAGGAAACACGTCGGTTAGAATGGGAAAGAAAAGCAAAACCCCGAGCTTCGAAGAAAAGGAAATGGCGCCTTTGTATGCAAACAAGGCTTATAATAGAGACGCGGAAATAGCTACATGGGAAGGCATGTATAATCTGCTCGAACAGGAGAATCCCAGAGTAATCGAAGTTACTGCTCTCGCAGGCTCACAGAGTTCTTCTGAAGCATCCCTAGAAGATCTAGCTTGCTCATTCCTACATTGGATAGTAGCAAGGCCTAAAATCCTCCCATACACAGACATGGTCAAATGGATACTAGATAGCGCAAAAATAAAAAATAGACAGTTCAAGGCTCATGGTCAAGGACTCATCGGTTCATTCGCAGCACAGGATTTAAAGCTCATGTATCATCTGCCTGAGCCACAAGAAACTTATAACAAGCAGTTCATGGAGAAATTCATAAAGGAGAACTAGAACCTGGAAGAAATCACCAAAGACTGGTCTAGGAAAGACGAACCTCTCAAAAAAGATAAACACGGTATGTACAGTACTGGTTCCCTCACCTCCCCATATTGCTTTACTGCTGCCATGCTCTGTAGAATATTTGGAATGCCAGATATCAATAAATTTTCATCCGAATGGCTACCATTACTGGACACTGCCACAAACGCCACTATTGTAGATTGGGCCAAAATTTTATTTGATAACCTAGTCACAACCATTGTTAGTTATCGCTCTAAAAGAGCTACGTCTCAGAGAATTTATCCTCCCTTTTATCTATATACATATATTATGGATTCAATATGTTATGTTTCTAAGTTTCCTGTTATGGGTTGGAAGTGGACAACTCAAGACCCCTTACCCATCCATGTCTATCATAAGGAATTGTGGGACTCTCAATTCATTCCATACTTCTACCAAATTTGTTATAGAATTATGTTGCCCTTGTATATAATGTTGTATGATAAAGATCCCTCGAGGTGCTCACCTGAAGCAGAAGTAGACATCCTCCCCATCGCAAGATGGTTCGCAGAGGAATTGTTTACTTACATCAGGGTATTTGGAAGTACTGCATCCCCTCATGTCCTACCCTTGTATATCTTTGATAAACTCCTAGCTCGAGAGATTGCATATCAAACCTGTGGAGAAGGTGGCCTAACTAAAGACTTAAAGGACAAAAAGAAAGCTATATGGCCACATTTTCCTGTAGCCTGTGGGGACTTTTCACTATTTGATGTAGGTCACGCGCTCGTGGAAGTACATAATATAATGTGTTTACAACTATTTAAATTATCGGGAAGACCATTTGACCCGAATGAGGTCGCCCAGAATTTCACATCTTCAGTCAAGATAAAGGTGTTCGTTGGGAAAAAGGATTTATTTGATGATATATTCCAACAGAAAAACACACTTCAAGAAATTTTTCGGGAGGCTCGATTGCAATTATCTTCAGAAGATTTTCAAAAGTTCATGATATACAGAGAAAGAAGATTAGCCAGTTTCCCTCTAGAGAAACTACGACTACCCTCAAGAGAACCAACTCCAAGCATTAGTCTTAGTGGGAGTTCAAGCACCGATGGACCTAAATCCAAATCTAAACAAGAAATGCTCGAACGCTCTAAAAGATCCGGAAATGAAAAGGATAGGAGTGAAGAGCCAGCTAAAGATACTGCTCAGTCAATGGAACTTCTACAATAGCAGGTTATTGCCTCTTCGCAAAGAAATCCTCCTCCTCTCATCATTGAAACAACACAAGTCACAATAGAATTAGATAAAGAATGGGAAACCTTCAATGAACTGATCAATCTTGAAGGACAAGCCCTAAAAACACCTGTGAACAATACACAGGTAGCACAAGAAGTAGTCACAACAATAGTCAACGATGTCTCAGATACGGAGCATATTCCTGTTGCCCCATCTTCTGAGCTTATACTGAACATAGAAGAAATTCTCCCTCTGGATATATTTTATAGCCCACAACATAAAGTAGTGGTAAGAAGACAGAGAAAGAAAAGGAAGTTGGAAAATACACTCTCTCAAGACGCAGAACAATTAGACGTCTTGTGGAAAGATCCCACTAACAATCCTACTGAAAACCTCACCAAACTATCTCAGATCGCAGGAGCATACGCCTCTACGACTATTGATAAAGCATCTGAAGTACAACAATTGTTGAAAGAACGGGAAGATCAAATACAAATACTGCAACAACAATTACAACAAGCTAATACCAATAATGAAGCACAGAAACAGCTTGAAAGGTTGTAGTAGGACTTCCAGCAAATGCAGATAGGATATCAGAAAAGTTTGGATGAGAAAGGAAAACAGCTGCAGGATTTACACGAGATACAGAAAGACAACCCTAAGCTTACAGAGTTCATTTCGGAATCTATTTCCTTAAATGAACAATTACTACAACAACAAGAAGTGTTGGGCCAAAAGATATCACAATGGAGTTATTATTGTGAAATTAGTGATAAGATCACTAATCAAGTGGTTGATTTGAGAAGTGACTACGATCTGATTGATAAACGGGTGAGTGAGTACTTGGCTTGGCAAGATGAAGACGAGGGGAAAGGGGCAGGCACACCAAAGATAAATGAGAACCATAAAGAACTGCTCTTTAACAAATGGGACGATCAAATCAAAGAGGCAGAACAAGCGGCAGAAACAACAGCCACGGCAGCAAGCAGTCTTATTGATTGTGTAAACGAGAATTTGCACAGGGAAAATTTGACCATAGAAACCACCCTAGGATATTTACCAAACAAACTACAACTAGAGGCAGAATATAAACAAAGAGTGCAAGAAAAGGCAAAAACAATTCAAGGGCTGAATAGGTTAAATTGGGAATGTTACTAGGCATACTTAGTTAAGCCACACAGCCAATGGATGACTATTAAATGTATCATAAATGCAGCCGAAAAGATAGCACCAGCTCTCATCGATTCTGTTTTCTCAGCTCAGTTAAAAGCAGAAGTCAGCCAACCGACTCTCCTTAAACCGACGCTGCATACATGCATTTTTAAAGACCAAATACATAAATAATTTAGTTCTGGATTCAATTTTCGTTTTAATTTTTCTTAGAAAACGGGCAGTCATTTAAACCGTATCCTAAATTTTTGTAAATAAATTATTATTAGATTTAGGAAGTAGTATTTAAACTCTTCTCATGCATTTAGAGAGCGGTCCAAAAATTTATCAAAAACTTGTCCTCAGAACATGCACTTTTGCACCCTCTAAGGAGGTTTTGGTGAATGAATGGAGCAAGATTTGTTAATGTTTGCATTTGATATCTGCTACTGATGTTGCACTTTTGTACTCTTAGTGGATGTTAGAGCAAGGAGAGATAAATCATTGTTGCTTGAAGCTTATAAGTAGGACTAGTCATAAATGGTACTTTTATCTCTTGACCATTTCTGCTTATATGTTAAAGTGATATACAGTTTTTAGTTGTTTATGTATTATTGCATGAATGCCTGAGTTATCATTTGGAACTTTTGTATGGTGATAGCTATTTATTTATGCTTAATGTATGAATAGCTCATTATGCGATATGCTTTTCACAACTGTTCCGTCTAACTTTTTATGCGAAGTGGTTCATCTTTATTGATTTCCTTTCTTATAATCGCTGAATGATCTTTATTATCAGTTGTTATTTGAAATCTCTTTAGATCGCATAATACAAGAATTACATCCCGGGTTAGTATAGATTTAGATGTGCTGTTTATCAAATTACAATAGCATAGAATTAGATTAAAGTTAGAACTAGAATATCTTAAATAGGAACTGTTAGAGCAGTGACATTAAATTCTACACACACACACTCATAGATTGGGAAACTGGTCCCATTATCCCCAGTCGGACCCGCTATACGAAATGGATAAGGAGTTGCCAACTAAGGTCCAGACTGGGCAGGTATCCCCCTTGTTGTCGACCCGATTTTCGGGGCCTTCAACATATTTGGCGCTAGAAGGAGGGCTGAAACATGTTGTCTGTTGGGGTTTGTTTTCAATTGTAACATTCGAATTAGGATGGCTTCTCTTAAACTTCCAATTTGGAGTTGTATCCATGTTCGTGCCTCTTCCAACACTCCACCCGAAGTGGTAAGACTCTTCTCTCAGGTGAAATTCAATGGTAAGATAAATTCTTCTACTTTTAATCATGCCCTTCAATTTATTCAAAACGTTTTAAATTCAAATTTTCAAGGAATTGACGAAGGCATTCTATGCAGAATTTTTACTCTCACGTTTGTAGCGGAAGCTAGAAACTGGTGTAGAACCCTTCCAGTTGCCTTAATTCACAGCTGGGATCAATTTGTCACAATTTTCGTTTGTAAGTTTGACTGCTATGATTATGATCAGGTATATGATGAAATTGAATATCTATGCAAAGAAGATGAGTCTGTTGGAGATTTTAATATTCGATTCCATCTTAATTGTTTGAAATATGATGTTGAAAATGTACCCATAAGTGAATAATCACTAGATTGTGTTGATCATAATTATTCCCTGCCTCCTATTCCTGATCCAGTAGAAATTAATCCAAGCTTGGTTCAAGGTTCTTCTGATATGAATGAAAAATCCAATTTGGATGAACAAATAAATTATGATGAAGAAATTTCCCAAAGTTTGGAGGATATGTTTGATCCAATACAAGAAGACAAAAGCAGCAATTTTGGAAGAAAGGCCGCCTTGGAAGCAGAAATCGACTATGAGGCAAATTCAGAAAATATGACTATAACTCAACAAACGCAAATGCCAAGGTTAGAATAGCAAAGTAATATTCTTCCAAAAAACATGAGCACAAAAAGGTATGATCAACAACCCGAAATCTACAATGAATGTAATGCACAAGAATTCTCACAGGAAGATATTTTTAAATGCATTATTTCAGAATCACATTTTTCTCTTTATCCTGATATTTTTAATGATGATAATTTTTCCTCCCTCAGTATTAACGATATTTCAGAAAATAAAGAGGCTGATCTAAATGAATCACCATTAAGTTTTCAAGATAGAGAAGTAACCATAGAACACCCTTTTGCTATTAACAAATATGAAAGGTTTGTCCTTCCTTGTTTGAATATACTGTATGAAAAAGAGCAATCTAGGGAATCTTGTGAAGTCATTTACGATAATTACTTTGATATTGAAGATGTTGATTTATCTCGAGAGAATCATCAAAAACTTCAAATTACATCTGGGAATGAGAGGTATTCTAATTCAAACATCATTTCAACTGATCCTCATTCTAAAGCAGCAAATCATCTGTATGATTCCATTATCCAAGAGAGTACCCCAGTCTATGATTCATATCATGATCAAGCCTTCACACCTGTTCATAACCATAATTCGCTTTCTAATTCACAAGATGGGGTTCGAAATTACTCAAGTTCCATAATTCTAGCCAATCCTTGTGAAAAGGAAAATATCTCAAAAAGATCCCAATTGTCCTATAAAACTACTTGTACATATAATCATTGCATTCTTTTCCGTTTGCCCTCATTTTGTATAAAACCAAATTTTGCTTTATATTTTAATTTTCAGATTCTTGACATATTACTCTGGCATACTAAGCACCTTACTTACAAACGTTCACGTGATGCTTTATCCCTTTGGAAAATCGAAGTTTTCCAGAAGAATGTAGAACTATTTCAATATCAATACCAATCAATATCTATGTTTTTTGAAAAACTTCTATCTTATCCAAGAAAATGTCAAAAAAATAATGTATTTTTTGAAAATTTCAAACAATACAAGTTAATTGATAAATTCCCTTTGGGAAGATCCCATCCATTCTTTATTGATCCATTTAGGAAGATATATTTGGAAACTTTTCTTTCATTAAAAATTATCAAAGGCTTAACTTTCACACATAACATTAATAATACGTTACAAGTTGATTCCAAAAATTCATATTCTCAATCCGCCCTGTCATCATTCCTATTGAACGTTAATCAATCCATAATAGAAACTCATCCTCATTTTTATGATCCAATAGGTATTCAATTAGAAAGAAAATTTCATTAGAAGAAGATTTCGAGCAAAACTCTGACAATAATTGCGCATTCTAATTTCACATTTAATAGTGCAGGAAAAATTTTATTGCTACTATTCATAGTTGAAATGTATATATGTCCAGCAATAAAAATGAGAAAATGGTTACATTAGAAATTTCATTATACCTAGTCAATTTTATGTATATAATTAAATTAGGAGTAGAATTAATTCAGTTAGGTTGTTAAATTGATAGTTCTTTTTAAACAGTTTGTAAGCAAAATAAGAAAAAAGAGTAATTGGCCCTCTTCATATCATATGAATAATCCAAGGGAATAGTTACTTCTTATTTTCATAAATATGTTTTCTATAATAAAATCCACTGTCATTAGTTACATTAGGCATTTATGAAAAAGATACCAATTCTCTTTAAGATTTTGAACTTTTCGCTTGTATAAATAACAAATCTTTTTAAAAACTGATCTTTATTATTGATAGATACAGTTAAAAGACTCTAGCCTAGATATGATACTAGTTTCAACTTCAAAAAAGTTTGATGAAAATAACCTTTAGTGAAGAAATTGTTTTATCTCAGTACAATGAAAGGTATCGATAACAAAATAAAGATTCTCTGTAGAACAATTGTTTCCAAAAAACTCTATTATTGTCGTCCAGAGCTATCTAAGGAAACAATGACTTCGTCCCTACTAAGGAAATCACAACTTTAAGAAGGACAATCCAAGCATACAGTTTATCTTGAAGAATAAGAGGTCTCATCAAGAGTCGGCTTATCATAATCACAGATATTATAACTTGCTGACTTTTCCAACACTGTACACCATAACAAGGCAATGACTCAAGATTGTTGCAATCAAAAGACAAGAGGTCTCATCACGAGCCAACTTGTTCAGCAAAATTATAAATCAAGCGAATGACTGTGTCATATTTTGGCTACCAAACCAAGACATTGTTCTTTAAGAATTAAAAAAAAGAAAATCAAAGCAATAAGTGTGGATATGGATTTTTCTTTGAAAGTTGTAGGCTACCTTAAGTGGGATACAGGATCATTGCTGGGTAACAGGTAACCCTGTCGAGGCTATAAATGCCTGTTGGCAGCAGAGGCTCTACCTACGACAAATGAGCATATTTAAAACTGGTTTACAGAGAAGACTTTGTTTTATCTTTACAAGACCAAGTAGTGACTGATGAAAATACAAGAACTAGCCAAAGGAAACAAATAATCAAAGTTGAAGATAGCTGGAATAAAATATCATTGACAGGTTAGAACATAATGTACTTTATCCTTCCATAATAAAGTTTAAATTTCTAAAATTTTCTGTTTCGGAAGTTTGGAAAATTCAATAGAAATAACAGAGATAACTGGTTCTTCCAAGTGAATCGCCAATTGTTGTGACTAGCAACAACTCCCCTTCCCATTTAGTGTTATCCGTAATACTAAATGGGTGGAGACCCTTAGTTATAAAATTCAGGAAAAAAACAAAGTAATGCTTAAATATCCTTTCCACAAATAAAGTTACCATCATAAGCTTAGGAAGCTCCTTCGAAGATTCTTAAGATATAAGTTTATGATAAGGAAAAAAATCTTTATAAATCGCATCTTAAAGGATGGATGGGATCTTCCCAAAGGGAATTTATCAATTAACTTGTATTGTTTGAAATT
>Ga0115851_102118_pt1 | contig 10517 bp, 8 predicted proteins | sample InSIn2gowninarea_FD_83865 | JGI IMG/M metagenome (GOLD analysis project Ga0115851, IMG submission 83865)
CTCTAGGGATATTAGTCAACATTGCCCAATTTTGATCAAACGGCCTAATCCAAGCCTTATAATATTGCAGAGAAGCTGTCTGGTTGAGGAAGCTATTTTCCGACTTGTTTGAAGGACCGATGGACCCTACGATGATACATTGTGATAATACCAACTGTATAAGGTTGTCTTAAGACCCAATGTTCCATGGAAAGACAAAGCACATCAATAACAAGTATCATTACATATGAAAGCTGGTGCAAGTTGGAGTGTTGTAGCTATAGTATATCTCCACCGATGAGTAAGTAGCTGACATTTTGACAAAAGCTCTTCCTAATAAGAAGTTTGTGTATTTGAGAGACAAGCTTGGATTGGTTGATATATCGTCCCTAATTGAAAGGGAGAGATAGACACATTATCCTTGTCTTCACTCTGTGAAGAAAGAATGGAGGATTGGGTAAGCATCTAGCTTCCGATACTCTTTAAGGATGAGGTAGGGCATCCAAGATGTAAGAGTAGTCAAAGTGGAAATTCCTTGAGGATGTGTTATTCTGAGATAGGAAATGCCCTAAAAGGACATACCTTGTGAACACCTGGGTGGGGTATGTGCCTTGAGAGACAATGATGATGGTGTCTGTCAGTCATTGGTCTCGCCAACATTGTGATTTGATCTTGTGGAGAGATAGAGTAGTTAATCAAGGCCTTGCTATGTGACAATGTTGGTTGGTATGATGCAAAGAGATATGTTGAACTGATAGCTTATGAGATGGCTTACCAATGTAACTCTTCTTATGAGATCTCTTCAGTTTGAGAATGTTCAAGTACCATTTATGAATACCTCCCTAGTTAAGAGGGAGTGTTGAAATGTGTAACTAGGTTTGGTCTTCATAAATATGAAAAGTACTATTGATTCTTGTATATTGTAAAATGAAAGAAAAATTATTATTGTTATTTTGTAGCATGGGTTTTATGCTCAAGGTCATTTTGTTTAGAGGTCAAACACCCATTGAGTACTTCTAAGGTTTGTCCTAGGATCAAGAAGTCAATAGAGTCATTGTCATATGAAGAAGACTCCATTGGGCACATTGTAACATGTAAAATAATTATTTTTGTATTTAAAAGAGTCAAAATACCCTCCAAGACCAAGTTGGCCTAGCAGCTAAGAAGTCGGCCTCATTAGGGCATGTCGTCCTCCTTGGAAGCCTATATATAGGAGGGAACTCGACCTCCTATGGACACTCACTCATCTTCTCATCATCTAAGCGAAGGAGAAGTAGAAGAAGGCTAGCAAAGAAGGAAGAAGGATGAAGGACAAGGGTTTTGGCTATTTTTCCCTCTCTCTTACATGTGCGAAGAAGGAAGGCTAGGGTTTCGTTGCTGCAAGATCGAATTTAAGGAAAGTGTAGAAAGAAGGTTGAAGGAAGGTCGATTAGGTCACCAACAAGCTTTAGAAGAAGGAGAAACTCAAGCAAAGGTCAAAAGAAGCCTTGAAGGCCCTGAAACTGCTCACGTGTATGGACGCAGTAACTTCTGCAGGGGCCGAAAATTTCAAACCTATAGTGGAGGCCAAAATTTTGTTGTTGGGGGTCAAAGTTGTACATCTGGAAGAGATTTGACTGGGTTTGACTTGGACAGAGGAAGCATATCATCATGTTGGTCAGACTTGGTCTTGGAAGGGTATTGATCTTGGTTTAGAGGTCTTGGAATTTGTCATTTGAAGAATCTATAAGAAAAGAAGAGATTTCGTGGTTTTCCTCTCAAGTGGAGAGGTTTTGGCCCTGGCTTGCAGCCTTTATCCTATGTTCTTGTGTTTTGTTGATCTTCTTGTTTTGGTAGCTATTTGATGATAAGAATAATAAGAGAAGAAGCTAATAAGTAAGAAAATAAAAAATACATCACTAATATTATCAAGTTGAAGAGAAATCATTTTAATTGAAGCCCTTTAGATTTCTCAATAGAATCGACATGCTTGTTTGAAGCATATGAGTTATTAAATAAATACCTAAAAATTATCCATCTCAGTTTATAGTTTAGTAATAAATAATTTTGATTAGGATACTTGGTTTGGTAGATAATTTCCATGTGCAAATTTCACTACTGAAATTTTATTGCAGCGACTCGAATTAATTCTTCTAACTGTTAATTAATTTAGCAGTTTATTGCTACGACAACAACGAATTAATCACATTGCAATATTCACAATTAAAAATACTACGGAAGATAAACTGGGAACTAAGAAAATACTAGCACACACACAAAATTATAACATTGTTATTTTGGACTAAAGTCCCCAGAAAAACCCAACTTAGGAAAACCGGTTGCAACAACTGAGGGTTTTTATTATTAAGCAGTAGTGAGAAATTTTGAGTACAATCTATGGATGCCCCTTAGTTGCAGGAACTATCCCCCCCCAAGGATCAGGAGGCGGAATCGTGTCTCGTACGGATCCTCCACCAATCCTTTGGTTTGACGATTCCTGGAAAATCGGATCCGCGGATCTGTGGAGGTTCGGGCGTGTATCTGCTGCGGATCGCATGCAAATCCGAGAGAAGGTGGATGATTCACACGGTTCTGCGGGGTTTTTTTTGTTTTTTGTTTTTGGAAATTTCAAATTGTTATGTGAGGAACTATGCTTTCTGAATACTCCCAAGGTGCCCCTTGATGCTCCCTAGACGCTTCCTAGATGCTCCCTAATGGTAATGTTAAATTCTTAAAGTAAAAGTGACATTCTCCTTTATCTTTCATTTTCATCCTTTTACTTTAAGACTTTAACATTACCATGAAATGACTCAGGATGTTTGAGAGTGGTTCCAATCTCATCAGACTTCATGTGGAGAAAATAGAATTTCATATCCCATTCAAAATTCAGCAAACTTAACAGTTTTCAGGATCAATGGGATTGTGGCATTTCATTGGATTAATCATGTATGAGGGCATGTGATTGGCATTTAATCTAAAGCACCGAGCCCTATATGTACCCCAGTGTTGGTGTTGTTGATTGTTGAACTCCTTTGTCATGGCCTTAGCAAAAAATGTACCCTTCACTCAAGTCAAAATCAGTGATCAATCATGTTAAGCTTTCTCTACAATATTATAAGGCTTGGATTAGGCCGTTTGATCAAAATTGGGCAATGTTGACTAATATCCCTAGAGAATTGAAGTAGAGGCAAATGCTAGACGAGAGAAGAGGAATCTAGATTCTAGATGGTTGATGCTGAAATAATTAATCATTGATGTACAATGGATGTCATATCTATCTTGATTTATGTAGAAATATGCATGTTTTCATGTCTTCTACAACTAATTTGGTATTTTGGATGTTTTTTTGAATATAAATGCAAATATATCTATCTATCTATATATATATATATATATATATATATAGTAGACACTTCCAAGACGCTTTGCTTCCTAGATTTTTGGGAAATGAATCTTCCGTGGATCCGCTTCCAAAAAACATCCCCTCTTCGTGCAACATTGGGATGCCCAACTAGCAATCCAATCAACAAAATAAATTGGCCAAAATACCTGTGAGGCAAATACCTTAACACCATGCCTGATCTAGCTCTGACAACTGGAAAAACTAGCTAGTCGTACAACCTCTACGTGAGCCTCTGCGTAGTGCTTGCACAAGGTCAGGCCCGAAACTGCTAGAAAAATAATGTCCTGGCTAACTTTGCCTCTATAAGGAATTCGCTTGCCCTCTTGGAGAATTTCAGGACCAATTGCAACTGAAACACCCTTCCCTTTAGCAAAATTGATCTCCCTTTGAAGCTATCTGCGCTAGCTTTGCGTAGCCTCTCTGGGAAATACAACCCTCCTGCTACTGACTCTCCACAATTGGAAGACTTCCTCCGGACTCACTGTCGCTGTCCCTCTATTTCTGCTTCCCTTCTCTGGCTTGAACTCTTCTGGCAGAATGCTGTTGCTCTCTGGAAAATCGAACTTCCCAAGGAAATCGATCTCAAGTGTGTTGCTCTATCTACCCATCGACTTCTTATAATCTATAGTTGGGACTCCAATGACCAAGTTTAAAACTTAATCAATGGTTGAGATTATTTCCTAGTCGATCTGTGTAGGTTTCTAGAGAAATCTCACCTTCCTCAATTAGTTGCTATTAATTAATCATAATCCCTAAGATAGACTTGGGAAAATTTTAATTACTGATTAATTAACTTAATTAAGGCATTTTTTGTGTGCATTTACTGGAGCAGGCCGAGTTTGATTTTGCAAGGGAAACAATGGATTTCCAGTCGATCTACCATTTGGAGTGGTGGAGAAAATTTTCTGGAGCTTTACCAATGTTTGACAAGCAGATCATTGTACTCTCTAATTTGCTGAAGATAATAAAATATAAACCTTCATCTACTGCGTTGGTTTTCCCTTTGGGTTTTTTCTAGGGACGTTAGTCCAAAAACATTGGTGTCATTTTATGTGTGTGCATCTATTTCTCAGTTTCTGATTTATTTCCGCAATGTTTATTTTAATTGTGAAGATTGCGGTAGCGAGCTATTCGTTATTTGCCATTAATTAAATAATAGAAGACAAATAAATTGCATCAGTTAGAAGAATAGTTTCCAGTTTATTGCAATCGTGGAAATTTCACATGGTATCAAAGCGAGTTGATCATATATGAGACTCAAAGGTTAAGGGAAGCAAATCGTGTATTTTCAGAGGGAGATCTAAAGCACACTTCTAGATCTACGCATGCCAGCCTGGGGTGCAAATAGTAGAAGAGCAGAAAATCAATTTCTAGATTCGGGAGGAGGAAAATTTCTATTTTCCTTGAAACTGTAGCAACGGGTAGTGGTATTGCCGGAAAGTGATTCCGGTAAACAGATTAGATAGTTCGTAGAGTAGATTTGAGCACTAGGATTTGCAACAAGTTTTTGCAATTGCAGATTTGTGCAGGGAAGGGAGAGAAAAACACACCGAGGGATTTTCCAGTTAATTCTCAAAGGGTGTCCAGTTTTTCCATCCAGGGAAAGGAGATCGAAATTCCAGCAGCAGAAGGCCATATAGACTAGCTAGTCCATCCAGTGCGAGTTTTAGGGTGAGCAGTGCGAGTTGCTCAGAAGGAAATTGCAGGAAGTGCGAGTTCCGGGAAGGACATCAGAGGCTAGTATAGGAACAAATCTGTAAGTATAGGATCAGATCTACACAATCCAGTCCTAGGAGGAGTGCGAGTAGCAGAGGAGGCCAAATCTATTTGTCGGAGGGAGAAGGGGATTTCTAGTTTATTAACCTCCAACATATTTGAGTTTCGCAGAGGTGGCCACAACAGGGCTCAAGGATTAGGACAGATTTGACGGAGCCTCTAACTTTGGTGTATGGAAGGCTAAGATGACATTCTTATTGGATGAGTACTGACTGAAAGGGTACATAGGGAACACCATTGCCGTACTGACAGATCCACAAAAACAGACAACCTACAAGAAGGAGATGGCCAAAACCAAGAGGATGATCTTAGATGGGGTTCTGGATCACATTGCCTCGCATGTTGCAACATTGAGTACTACAAAGGAAATGTGGGATGCCGTCGGAAAGTTATACGAAAATCCATTGGAGAATAGGAAGATAATTCTCAAGGAGAAGCTAAGGACCACAAAGATGTACAAGGGAGAAAGCATTTCATCCTATATGACTAGAATTTAGACGGTCAGAGATGAACTTGCAGTAGTGGGAGAGAAACCACAAGACAGTTAGCTAGTGCGGACAACTCTCAATGGTTTCACCAACGAGGGGTACATTCGTCCAAGTCATTTATGGGCGAGATACGCTACCTCGATGGGATCGTCTGTGGAGTGATTTCACTTAGGAGGAGCTGAGGCTCAGTGTTGCAAAAGGTACTATCAGCAACAACAAGGGATTGAAGGAGGAGGAGGATGAGGAGAACATATCCCTTGCAAGTAAGGGAAGGGCGAAGAAGGGTACCAGTTGAGGACAAGGTTCAATAGGAGGAGAAAAGAAGAAGAAAGACCTGCCGAAGGTCAAGTGCTTTGGGTGTGGTGAATTTGGTCACTACGTCTCGCAATGTCCTCAAGGGAAGAAGGACAAGAACGCAGAGCAGACAATGACTTTGGTAGAGATTGATGAGTTGACTGCCAAATTGGATGAGTTTGCACTGATAGCAGCAATACCTCTAGGTGGAGGATGGACTTGATGCCTTAGCATGTCAAGATGGGCATGGTCCAATGTAGATGCAACAAGGAGAGTAGTGAAAATTTGGAGACCCACTACAGCAACTGACTAAGTATCTTTTATTTTTTAAATCACTGAACAAATTATTTACTGCATCCTACAACAAATACCGAAACTAATACACTACAACCTTCACCAATTAAATTAAATGCAGAAACAAGAAACTGAGCAAGAAAGAAATACACAACACATGACACCGTTATTTTTGGACAATGTCCCCGGAAAGACCCAATGCGGGAAAACCGGTGCAGCAGCTGAGGGTTTGTATTATTAAGCAGTAATTTTTAGAATACAATCTTTGGATGCCTTGTTGGTTATCCAATACAGAGAATTTGACTGGCAGAAGATTAGTGAGAAATACCTCACACTAACACTGGCGATCCGACATTGATCTTGGCCCTGGATGGCTGGCCCCACGCTGGCTCTGCGCAACCACTGTGTCAGCCTACACAGTTATGCGTCAACCTCTCTGGGAATTTGCGTCACCTCTTCCCGGATCTCCTGCTGTCTGGAGCTTTGTTCCTCTGCATCAGCCTCTCTTGGGATCTGTGTCACCTCTTCCCGTATCTCCTGATGTTTGGAGCTTTGTTCCTTTGGCTCTCCGGTCTCACACCCCGACTTCTGGCTTTGGAACTTGACTTCCTAGCTGAATTTCAGACTCCCTCTGAAGCTCAGCGTTGCCTCTTCTAGATCTCTCTCTACCTGCTCTGCGATGTATTCTTGGATTAGGAAATCTCCCTCCGGTACTATCCTTGCTCCTCACTGCAAGAAATCTCCTCGATCGATTCTCTAGCAATTGCTGTGCTGCCCTCTCTGAGAAATTTGATTTCTTGATCTCTCTCCGATGTATCTTCCAAATGCCCATCGAAGTCCTTCTTATAATCCTCCAGTTGAGTAATCAACGACCCAGATTAGATTCTAATCAATGGCTCAGATCATTTGGCCTCAATATCTGTCTTCTTCTAGAAGTTTCACCCTTAGTTTGATTAATACCCTTTAATTATTTTAATTTCTTAAGTTTATACTTAGGCATCCATTAAAAATAATTTATTATTTTAATAAAACTGTCTCCAGGTGGAATTTCCCAAAATGATTTCTGGGTATTCTGGAATACATGTGTCCTAGCCTCCCTTCAAATTTTGAGGCTTAGAGCACATCTGATGCTACCAGAAATCAACACTCCCTCTTAGTGAGGAATGTGCTCTAGTAATGCAACTTGCTGAAGCATTACCCTTCTCTGTAACATCGCCCTCTGCGCTGCTGATGTCTGACATCGCTGACCACCAACTACTGCACAAATGCTGCATCTGTACTGCTGCTGACCCTGCCACTGTCAACACTGCATTTGTACTGCAACCCTCATAAGTTCTACATCTGTGCTGCTGCTGGCACTATGACTGCCAACACTGCATCTGCATTGCAACCTTCTCCAACTGTTACTTCCACTACTTCAGCAATGGAAAAGCATCCAAAATTACTGAATAGGTGTTCAACATGATGCATCTGTTGCTGGAGTTTTGACTGCTGCTAGTCTTTGCGCTGACTCTCTGAAGCCTCTGTGTTGCTGTTGACTCTGCACTGTGCTAACTCCACTACTGCCAATTCTACTCTGCGCTGCTCAGTCTCTGGCATTCCTAGCCACTGCAACTGTCACTCCGACACTTCTCTGCATCCATTGATTTTGGTCCATCCTGCTACTTCTGATATGGGCTCCCGTAGCAAGGTATTGATCTAAGAGGTGGACTCCTCAAGGATCCTACCCATCTGCAGTTCTCTTGAACTACAGTACTAGATCACCCCACCTCTCCCCTGGAGGTATCTGGGCAATCATGGCAAACTCCTCCTCCTTGATCTTTGTGGATGCAACCTTCAGATCCTGCTTCTCGTCTTTGTCCTTCTTCTTCAGAGGACACTGTGTAGCGTAGTGACCAAATTCACCACACTGGAAACACTTGATCTTTGAGGCGTCCTTCTTCCGCCTCCTTTGCTCCTGCTACCCCTTAGGTGCAAGCGCTGCATTCTCTTTCTCCTCCTTGGGCTTCTTCCCACTGCTGTTGCTGCTATCAAGTTTTTACTTGACTAAGTCTCTCCTCATCTCTTCCTGTTGAAGAGAGGCCCACATCCCTTCCCAATCTGCAATCTCTCTTTGCCTAGGATGCTCTGGACAAATACTTGCCATTCTTTTGAAACAGAATTCAGGGCCAGCCTCACCATCTCAGTAGGCTAAGGTGTTGACCCCACAGCTATCAACGAGTCTCGGATTTCCTAAAACCTTGTCAGAAATGGATCAATGCGTTCCCCCTTCTGCATCTGCGTGGATCTCTCTTATGCTCCAAGTACATCTTCCGTTGTTGGGAAGATCCTTTGCATAGCGTAGCCAATGCTTCCCACATCTGCCGGGTAGTATCCTTGCCAGCAATGTGACACATTACGTGATCTCTCACTCCGTCTAGGATCAATCGCTTGGCCTTTGCCATCTCACCCTTGTACTTCTTGAGCGGATCTAGATCCGCGGGTACAACTACCACATTGTCGACATAGGTTTTGAGATTGTGCTCATCCAGAACACATGAGATCCTTGCCTTCTAGATCACATAGTTGGATGCACCATCCAACTGATCCTAATCTCTTAACCCACTAGCTGCCATCTCTGCCAGCGAAATGTCGAATTGCCTCCTCTCTCTTCTGCGCAACACTAGGATAGTCTATGAACTCCCTGCTAGAGTTAGTAGATCTGCTCCTCTTTGCTGTTGCTCAGCAATATTGAAATCGAATTCCTTGACTAGGAATTCTCTGAGGAAGAAATTCCCTCAACAATGTCTCCTTCTTTTTGACGCTTTTCTGCCCCAGCAATTGCTGCAGAAAACTGCGTCTCACCAGAAAACTGCTCTGCATTGCTCCCTTTGACCTTGGCAAACTTCGATCTGGAAATCTCTCTCTCTCGACTCACTCAGAGAGAAATTTCCCCACGAAAATTTTGCCCTCCTGGCCTAGGCTACGCAATCCCTCTGGGGATTTGTTTTGTTGCCTATGCAACAATTCGACTTCCCTCCTTCTCTTCAGCCTGGGCTCTTTCGGCTTTGCTCTCTTGCTTCCCCTGTGCTCTGATGCATTGTGAAAATTTGGAGACCCAAATTTCTACTGCAACAACTGATTAAGCATCTTCTATTTGTTAAATTATTGAACAAATTATTCACTACATCCTACAACAAATACCAAAACTAATACATTGCAGATTTCACCAATTAAATTAAATGCGGAAACAAGAAACTGAGCAAGAAAGAAATACAGGACACATAACACCGTTATTTTTGGACAAATGTCCCCGAAAAAACCCGACGCGGGAAAACCGGTGCAACAACTGAGGTTTTGTATTATTAAGCAATAGTTTTCTGAATACAATCTTTGGATGCCTTGCTGGTTATCCAATACAGAGAATCTGACTGGCAGAAGATTAGTGAGAAATACCTCACACTAACACTGGCGATCAAACACTGATCTAGGTCTTGGATGGTTGGCCCCATGTTGGGTCTGCGCAGCTACTGCGTCAGCCTACACAGTTCTGTGTCAACTTCTCTGGGGATCTGCGTCACCTCTTCTTGGATCTTCTGCTGTCTAGAGTTTCGTTCCTCTGCGTCAACCTCTCTAGGGATCTGCGTCACCTCTTCCCGGATCTCCTGCTATTTGGAGCTTCGTTCCTTTGGCTCTCCGGTCTCACACCCTGGCTTCTGGCTCTGGAACTCGACTTCGTAGCTGAATTTCAGACTCCCTCTGAAGATTAGCGCTACTGCTGCGTGAGCTTAAGCTGCCCAAAGTGGCCTTTGCGCTACCTCTTTTGGATCTCTCTTTGCATCCTCTCCGATGTATTCCCGGATCAGGAAATCTCCCTTCAGAACTATCCTTGCCTCTCACTGCAAAAAATCTCCTTGATCGATTCTCTAGCAACTGTTGCGCTGCCCTGTCTGAGAAATTCAATCTCTTGATCTCTCTCCGATGTATCTTCCAAATGCCCATCGAAGTCCTTATAATCCTCCAGTTGAGTAATCAACGACCCAGATTAGATTCTAATCAATGGCTCAGATCATTTGGACTCAATCTCCGTCTTCTTCAAAAAGTTTCACCCTTAGTTTGATTAATACACTTTAATTATTTTAATTTCCCAAGTTTATATTTAGGCATCCATTAAAAATAATTAATTATTTTAATAAAACTGTCTCTGGGTGGAATTTCTCAAAACGATTTCTTGGTATTATGGAATACATGTGTCCTAGCCTCCCTGCAAATTTTGAGGCTTAGAGCACATCCAAGGTTACCAGAAATCAACACAGATCCGTTCC
>Ga0115851_102120_pt1 | contig 10507 bp, 10 predicted proteins | sample InSIn2gowninarea_FD_83865 | JGI IMG/M metagenome (GOLD analysis project Ga0115851, IMG submission 83865)
CTGTAAGGGCGACGCGCTCATTAGCTGCTCTCAACATTACTCGACAGCAAGACACCGTGAACCAACAAGACAACATATGCTCAGTGTGACTAACCAACGAGTGCGACACATGAGATAGATCATTGAACTACCGCGATGACATTTGTGTGACATTGCATGCAACTTAGTGTGTGATTTCAACAGATGGTTACATAGTGAATACAACTTGTACACATGAAGACAGACCGTGAACATAGCCAGAACATGACTGCAAGCATGACATTGTGACCAACATGCTAAAATATGTCCAGTGAACAGTCAACCGAGGAGGGTGCAAAGACTTGAAGTGAGCTCATAGAATGAGACTGAATGTTTGAAAATATCAAGGAAAAACCAAGGAAGACTCTGAAATTGGATGCAAACCAAAATTTTGGATGGTGTTGCAGCCGCGACAACATAATTCTTTTAGGAGATCTATATAGTATTAAACACACAGTTTCAAATATGTACAAATTTTACAACTTCAAAACATTTATTTCTGAAAAATAAATCTTAAATGTTGCTGAAATAAAGTTTTTGAATTAGGGAAATAAAATTTCAAACGAAGATATGTTTGTTCCCCAGTATGGTCACCAGGATGTTATCACTCCGTAATTTTTTAGGTCGTAGAAAAAATCACATAAATAACCATAGAATCTCTTTGGAAACTGGGAATCTAAGCCTTCCAGTTTTAGAGAGGGATCTCTCTTTATGATTTAGCTTTGTTTGACTGAAGGTATTAGACTAGCTATTAAGTTCAAGTTTGGATTTTTTGTGTTGTTGGATTGAAATTGGGAAGAAAGGAATCCTTTAATATTTATGGTGTGAAAGAGAAGAAAATATTTATAAGTCCAATTAAAAATAGAGAAGTTAAGAATTTTGATTTTACTCTTCAATGGAAAACATAAAAAGTATTCTTAATCCACAGATAGAGTGTACAGTCAAACAAATGGTGTTCTTTAACTTCTTATAATTATTCATATTTTATAATCACATGTGATAATAAAGAGAAAACAAATTCACAAAGAGAGATGCACTTCACCAATAAAAATGACACAAGAATCCTGTAATGATTGCATTATATTACTGAAAATCTGATCAATGGTGGCTCTGTGAGCTGCTTTACAATACAAGTCCTTTTCTTCAAAACAAGTCCCAACCCTTCATAATTCGAATTATGAAGTACTTATAGAAAATATTACAAAATATCTTTATTCTAAAGATCAATATAGGGTCCTAAAAATATCTAACAACTGATTACAAAAATAGTACAAAAATTTGGGAATCTTCAAACTGTTGGAACTGTTGGCCCTATTTCTGAGGATGATTGTTGATGACTGAGCCTCCAACTTTGTTGTGTTGTTTGCCTTGTTGTTGAAGATGAAAATTACTAAAGTAATTCACACATCTTCTCCCATATGTATTCAGTAGGGATTGAAAATTAACTAATTTTCTATAGGCCTCATCGACATCTGTGTACTTCTTGAAAGTTGGCTTCATGATGAACAAATGTATGATCTCATGGCTGATGAACAAGATGAAATCTAAGGCCTCCAAAAATTATTTTTTTGTTATGTGTCCCTTTATACCTACAAATTTTGACTTATTTTGGGCCATACTGGATATTTTCTCCTAGTAATTTGTTAATCTCATAAGTTTATCTTCCCTACCAATCCATTTGGTAGACCTTTCCTATTCAATACCTGCATCTTCTTGTGAAATCTTTGTATGTTTCTTTCTAGACTCTGACACGTATTGTCAAGTTATAGCATAAGGTTCCTCTTGGTGTGCATCCGTCTCACTTCTAAAATAGTCTTTGTCCCATCTTGAATTCCCATCTGCTCTAATTCTTCTCTGTTATTGGAATTTAGGAATTTGATAAGTGTTGTTGCATCCCCAGGCTTATGTCCTAAGTCTATCTTAATTTTCCTTACTACCTCCTTGGACCTCTGTATCAATTCTTGTTGCTCAAAAATAATCTGTATGGAAGGCCATATTTCTGTGATGGCTTCACCAATTTATGTCCATATATTTTATCCGGCTTGGGCTAGAGTTTGACCCATGACTGATTCACTATGAAACTGCTCAATTTTAAGATTTAGCTAATGGGTTTTCTACAGCTCTGCCACATAAAAAATATCAATTTTTAACTTTTCCTCTAACAATATCTTGATCTGAGATTTTAACTTTATAATTTCTTGTTCCTGAATGGATAGATCGTCCATCGCTTTAACAAGCTCACTTGCAGAATTTGATGTATGTGTAGGTGTTGAAGTTGATGTAGATGCTCCTAGGGTTGTGATCATTGAGATTGGGACTATTATAAGTGGAACTATGGCCAACTGTGTTGTTTTCTCCTTCTCTTTGAGAAGTTTCTCTAGTTCTATTTCCATGTCCCTGATCTGGCTATTCTGCTCAATAACTATCTGGAATATATCTTCTTTCTGTTTTTCCATCTCTCTGAATTCCTTAGCCTGTGGATCTTCTGTGGTAGGTAGTTTTAGTTGTTTTCTTAATGTTGTTATATCAACACCCTTTCTTTTCACCAGCTCTTATGTTGCCTTTACATATTTGGGATTGTATCCCAATTTGATCACCAAGTCTTCCAGTGACTTGATCTTGGTATCCTTGGCTAGGGATGAAATCCTTTCCAACTTTAGTTATGACTGTGTATTGTGTAATGATATGTGCAATCTAGAAGCGGACATGGTAGCATTTGTTAGTGTAGAATACATAATTTCACTAGTTTTTTGTGCATATCCATTTGAACTATTGGATGGTTCTGTTGTGTATCAAAACTAAATACAAATTCTTTGTAATCTACAGGTGTCCTTGGGGTTGGCACTTTAGCTTCCAGGAATGCAATTTGCATTTTTCCCTATTCTATATCAAATGTTGAAAGGAGCCTATGTAGTGATGTACTTGTCTACTTCCATAATTGTGTAAATGTTGTGGCTTTCAGCATCTCATTCCTCCTTTTGATTGCCCTATATTTGGAAAAAATGTTAGGCTCAGCAGTATCTTGAGCCAAGTCCTATGTTTGTGGTGTTTCTGGAGTATATTGAGAAACAGAGGATGATGAAGAGACTAGAAAAACATCCTCCTATCTTATACCTGCCAAGATATCTTCTAATGTTGTTGAAGTATGTTTACTTGACATGACTATGGTAGTTTTTCCTTCCTCCTCCTGTATAAAGAATGGTGGTGGATTATTTTTTTGGCTTCTTAGTGTGGATCAAAAATTTATTGGCTTCAATCTCTGTTACTGGGGAAGATTCTTCCTCTCTGGGCCTTTTATCATGTTTCTCCTAAGGGATGGGTGTCTGTGAGGTGGTTGTAGATCAAATATGCTCCTTTGCTTCCTGCAAGGTGCTTTCCTCCCACTGGTCTCAGTTCATATATTTCTCGATCTCTGGCTGAGGAGTATGTGTGTAGGGACTAGTCTTTTGCTCCACCCTTAGCTTTGAAATCATACCAAAAGGATCATAAGACCAAGTGAAGATCAATTTGATGTTTAGTTGCTTCAACAGCAAATCTGCTTCTTTACCGGTTGTTCTGGTAAATCACACAAAAGGTCCTACCTACACTTTGATTTTAAATTGAGCCTTCTTCTTAGCTGCCACAAAATGCAGGTAATCCATATGTATCATTTCTCTGAGTATTCTAATGAGAACGGTCTCATGGGAATAAATTTTGGCAGCCTATAGGTCAGAAATTCACACCCATAGACTATGATCTCGGTGAAATTCTAGTACAAATACCAGTCACATGTCTTCACTTGGTCACTAAGATGTAAAAACTTCTTAATATCTACTCCTATTCTAGGCTCCAAATCACTATGTAGCAGACAAATAACTATATACAAAAACTGATCCACATAGTCTGTGAAATTGAATTCAGTGGAGTTTCTCCTAACCAACGAGGTCCAACGTATGACTGATTAAGCACTACCCTACTCATCCATCTTATGCAAAGTGAAGGGAAACATGTCTTCTTGATGATAAATAAACATATAAACTAACACAACATCATATTTGAAAGCTCCCTCTGTAGGAAACTTCAGGAATTTCTCGTGCATTTCTTCTGCAATAAATTCATTATAATTAAAAACAACAGGTTTCTCACCATTGATAAATATTGAGAGGAAGCCAACAATGGCCTCATCAACCCATTGATCAGAGTGATAACCAAGTAGGTATGAGATGATGTTGATGATTTGTTTGCTTACCTCAGGGAACATAGAATATGAGTATGGAGGGTTTGTTTTAGGTAATTGGGCATCTTCTGGAAGATATATTTCGAATATTTTTTCTCTCTGAGGGAAGGTTAATTTCTTGTAGAGATCTATGAGAAAGTCTACTAAAAGTGGCTTAGAATTCTTTGTAATTTTTGCTTGGAGAATTTTAGATATGGCTTCATTTGTGATGGTGATCATAATTTCACCATTTTGACTCATAATCACACTTTGAGAGGGTACATAGCACAAATGACACCAAGAGACTAGTTCAAGGAAGTGATGGGCCTATGGGAACATGAATTGAGGGAGGGTAGACTCCCATAGATTCAATCCATACTTTGATCTAAGAATTTATGCCTCAACCAATTGTGAAGTTTGAACAAGCCGAATTCACAGTTAGTTTCATCAATTTTATAGTGCAGATCAACTAAGGGCAGATGATCTAGATCAATAGGAGGGGGTAGCCTAGGATTTTCCTCTGATTTATTTCCCTTGTCCTTAGGGGTTCTAGCCTTAGGAGGAATTATCGATCTTGAAAAGTAAAAGTAGAGGGACGATGACACAAAGATTACCTGGAAAAGGAAATTGGTTGTAGAATATTGTAGTGGGGTCTCTGATAACAATTGGATCACTATCACTGGGCAATTTTTTGTTTATTGCAACAACGTGGAAGGTTGGAAGCTTGTATAGGTCGTGAAAAATAAGTGAAATAAAGGAATTTGTGGTTTTAACCATGTTTAATAAGCTAATTTTTTTAAATTACCATTTGGCTTTTACCGCTACAGGGAGCAGATCTGTTGCAAAGGGAGTGGAAGAAGTTAATGGGTGTAATGGTTCACTGACGTGGGAAGGGGAGTGCCATATGAGGGTCTATGATTGGGAGTGAGACGAATTCTAGGGAGGGGTTGAAATGGAATGGAAGGTTAGGGGAGTAGGGTACACTATGATGAGGTGGTGGATGGTGAGTGGGGTTGAGAAGGGTGTCATGGTAGACAGGGATTGGTGGAGAAACAAATGGTCAATGTTGCATGACTTTTTTTTGTGGTGGGGGGGCTGATGAGTGAAAAGGTGATGGGGGGTGCTAAATGATGTGGGGGTGACATGTAACGGGGCTTTTGGAACACCCCCCTCCCCCCCCCCCCCCCCCCGGGAAAAAAGGAAATGGGGCCGGGGGGGGCCCCAAAACAACACCCCCCCGTTGATCCGGGCTGGAAAAACCCCGATTGTTGATCTATCGTTGGTCATCATATGCCATCAAACCATTTTGTCGCCTTCCAACTTATTCCAACTTGTGAATTTTTTATAAATAATATAAACTACTACAAAAATTAATCATGTTTAACCTCATGATTAATGTATTCCAAATCAAATTAACTAATTTAAACGAAATTAATCCAATCTAGGGCGCATTAGATTTTGCAAGCCCATTTATTCATTTTCTAAGGTTTTTTTATTATTTTTTATATGTTAGATAATCACGATTAAATGGTGTTATTAACTGCACTAATGAAGCTCAATCACGATTAAACTCTGTGATTGATTTATTCACTCACCTAATTAAATTTATTTTTAAACTAATCACATTTAAACAGTGTGATTAGATTAACTATTTCTAATTCTCCTACACACAATGTGGCATTTAAACAAGATGCACACTTTATTTACAAAAATTCTTGCAGTAATATTTCATGCAATTTTTATTTTTCTTGGTGGCATTTTGACTTGCTCACCTGGGGGGACATTTTCATATATTTTTTCCTCTCTTTTTTTTCTTTTCTTTTCTTTCATTTCTTTCTTTATTATATTTTTTCTGTACCTTCCAATTTTAATTTTTTTTGGTTCTTTTTCTATATATATATATATATATTGGAAATAAATTTCAAACATGAAACATTATTTACGTTTTTCACATATAAATCATCAGGTCAAAACAAATCATCCTATGAAATATAGGACCCTAACAAGAGTGATGAAAAGCTAAAATATTGCAACCATCAAAGCTATCAATAAACATACACACTTCTTGCTAGGAATTCTTAAGATGCGGCAATAAAAACGTATGGTATTTTTTAATCTCAAAAGGCTTTAATTCTTTCATTTTTAAATCAATGGCCTTTTTAAGACCCTATATAATAGTTTCATATTTGGTTGTACTATTAGTATAATTGAATTATAACCTACATGAAATGAAGCCATTATTTCCTCAAGGATGTATGAGAATATAGCATGTTTCAACTCCTCCTTGAGATTTGGAGCCATCAAATAAAAGTGTCGAGATTATATGGCTAACATTGAGATCAGCTTTATTTACATTAGTTATATTATGGATGTTATTTACATTTCATGTGTTACATTATAATTCTTGAAAAATCTCTTCTTACAGTGAAAGTTCAAAGTGATGGTTTCAAGAATAGACGAAGCTTTCACAATGATACCATCATGCCCAGCTAAAATGCATGGGAGGTAAATAAGCCTCAAAAATAGGATGAAACATGCATAAATATTGAGGCAAATCAATGAAAATTGAATAATTCAACCACCATAAGCCCTTGGGGGAAGCTTAATTTCCAAGTGCCATGAAAATGAAGTGTTATGTACCAAGAGATTTGAGGTTTAAATCCCCCCAACTTATCTATGTTTATGGAAGGGGTGTAAGTACTCACCTAGAGGTTATAGTGGTATCAGTAGGAATCAACCTCATGTCACACAAGTATAAAATAGCCCAGTTGTTAATTCCTCTAGTCACCAAAAATAAAAACAAATAAACCACCATAACAACATCTTGAACACATGTGGGCTTTTCCACGTTGGAAAATTTGAGGGTGCAATTTATGATGCGCCACTACTAGTGTCCCTCCCTTATTTTTTCCTTTGTTATCTTTATAAATGTTCAAGAAATGAAGTATATTAGGTTTACATTTTTCTCTGGTGAGGGGTAGACCGCTTATTACAAGAAAGGAAAAATAAAATGAAATTTCAACATAGAAACTATTTATACATTTTTTTTGGTCATCTTGTGAAAATTAACCAACATTAATTGTGATGTATCTACATTGATTAAATATTGTTGTCCAATTTTATTATAATTGTATGTTTATAATCTTATGACAAAAGGTGGCTCCACATATCCCATCGACATATCCTACAAATAGTTTGGAATATAGTTATCACTCTCTCTATGTTGAGGTCTTATCTAATACTATGCAATCAAAATTGAGGACCTTGTGGACTATTCTACCAAACCCTAGGAAGCAAACATATTTGGGCTTTCAAAAATATTGGAGTTGTTTCAAGTGTCAAGTTGTGGAATTTCTAATAGATGATACATTGAATTTCTTGGGTCAAATCATCAATGAATTGGAGGTTACTCTTTAAGTATGATTGTAGGGAAATCACCCTATGATGATGAGTTATCACACTCCCAAGGTCATACTAGCACTAGATTTCATTCCATCTCTCAAGTTGTAGTAAGTTGAAACCCATGTCATGTCGTTTTGATAACTAAAGATTATAATCCACATTTGAATGATATATCATGATATTCTAAAGACTACATTTCATGATAATTCTCTTGAAACTCTACTCCCTAATAGGTTTAAAGAATAATTTCATATTTTTCTAAAATATGGAGCCCTAGAGGAGTAGAAATCTAGACAACAATGTGTCAAGAGAAGGTCAAGGAAATTAATCTAGTGCTAGGTGAGGGAATTAATCTTAATGGAATTTCTTTTCTATAGGATGTGGGCCTAGTAGGATGCTTTTCCATCGAGATAATGTCGAATGATTCTCTATGGAAATGGTCAAAACAAAACTTTTCCTCTTCCATAGGTTATGAACTCAGTTTTTTATCCTTGGAAAATGATGGATGGATTAGATCATGAGAACAAGGGTATTGTGGAAAAGGTTCATCTTGCATGTTGAAATTGGGGCTTCCAATATTTTATTATAAATGAATGGATATTTGATTTTGATGCTATCTTGAAATACCTTGATATTATGCTAGTTTGGGTCCTTCTCCATTTCCCCTCAATCTTTGGCCTAAAGAAGTGTTATCAGAAATTCCACATATTTATTTTATGAAGCATACACCTCATATTAGTATTTTGGATATATGAGCATGGAAAGGATAATGTTCAAGATAAAAATTTTGGAAGGATTAATTGATTCTTTAGAAATACAACATGGGAATATTTCTTATCAGTGAAGCCTAGATTATGAAGGAATCCCTTTCCAATGTGTGGATTTTCATTCATATGGTCACCTAATTAAAGACTATAATTATTCAACTCAACACAATATGATTGGAAACATGACTATTTGAACTTGTGGAAGAAAAAATTTGAATTAGTTGTGCAATTCTTCCCAGTCATTTCATCCCCTGAGCAGAGTAAGTGAACCCCTTCATCCATTATGGGAGTTGCTCAGCTCGAAGAGGAACAAGATGGAACTAGTAGATAGGTTCAATCTTCCCACTCTATAATAGTCTTCAATTCATCATGAAGTAAGTATTCACCTCCTCCTTCCTCACACTCTACAATGGTCATTAATTCATCATTAAGTATTCACCTCTTTCCTCCCCTCATTCTTATCCTTTAGATGTTGATCCCCAATTTGGTTCTTTCATTGATATTTTCCCTATCCCAAACCCTAGGTAAATAAATAATTTCCTATGTGTTCCTTATGGCCCCTATAGCCATTTTTCCTTCCCACTCATCCATCTTCCAATCCTTTCTTTGATAATCCCTCCTTATATCCCTTCCCTATGATGGGGTTCCACCTAATTCCCTGAAGGTCGTTCCCCCTTCATTCCCTCCAAACCCCATACCCCACTAAAGTATATTCTCAAGTCCAAATTTAGGAATCAATTCCTTTTCATTCTTGGTGTAAATATATATATATATTGTTCCTTTCAGGAAAAGAATCCAAAACCTTCAAAATGGGGTCAAAAATATTCCCTTTCCCTTTCCCAAAAACAAGCCCATTCAGAAATCCAATTGGGAAGGAAACAATATTTATTTTGGAATATGGGAGAAAATTATGTAGGGACCCCACTCCCATGATCCTCTTTTCCCTTAATTATGTAGGGTTTGCCAATACTTTTTTAAAGTTGGCCATCAAAAGATTGTTATAGAATGATAAGCCTCTATTTATACTACTATGAAAAAATATGATGGAATGGAATAAGTTGCTCTCAAATCCTTCTTGAATGGGATCTTCGAGCCCCAAGTGTCCACAAAAACTTGCGAGGTTTAATTACAACTAGCATAGGAATTTTTTTCAATTACAAAACTCTTAGGTGATTTTCTGAGGTTTGGGTGATTTTCTTCTTCCTTTCAAGCTTAACTATCAATTCATGTGCATAACTATCTATGACCCCTATCTTGAGAGAAAGTAGTTTTAGGAGTGGACATTACAATCCTTCTTACTAAATCAATTTATGTCCTAATTGGGGGTGACATAAACTTCATAGTGGAACTTGTGATATCTAGGGTCTTGTAGCCAAAATTGAACCTCTTGCAAATTTTATGATCCAAAATATTGAATAAGCCAATCCACTTGATATCCAACCAAGAAAATTATCCCCCACTTGGAGGAACATGATGACAAGAGAGACAAGAATTGAAATGATATTAGATGGATTCCTCATCTCAAATTCTCCTATGGAAGAGAATTTTAGGATTAGACAATGGGTCTCTGTTGGAGGGGATTCTAATCATAACCCCATTTTTCTAGAATTGGATTCTCAATTTTAAAAATATCTTAGCCCTTTCAAACTAAACTCCTCCAAGGTAAATGATCCTTAATTTATAGAAGCCTTAAAAACTTGTTGGGTCAAATTTATTTGGTCCTATCTAGAATTCCATCCCTTTAGTCTCTAGAAAATTTGAAAAGGGTGAAGAAAGTGACTCAATCATGGGGAAGCAAAAGAGGAAAAGAGACAATGAAAATCTTAGAGACTTGGAAAAAAAAATTAAAGCACTTTTTGGAAGAAGAGATAAAAATCCCACCTATGTACCAACAAATGGATGAACTAAAATATCTAGAATATTCCTATAGGAAGATCCATTTTGACCATGAAAAGTGATGGTGCTTGAGGAGCTTTACCTTATGGCTACAAATTGGAGATGAGACATCAAAATTGTCAAAATTTTGTAAATTGAAGGAGGGGAGGAAAGAGGTGAATACTTAATGATGAATTAATGACCATTGTAGAGTGTGAGGAAGGAGGAGGTGAATACTTACTTCATGATT
>Ga0115851_102122_pt1 | contig 10504 bp, 6 predicted proteins | sample InSIn2gowninarea_FD_83865 | JGI IMG/M metagenome (GOLD analysis project Ga0115851, IMG submission 83865)
CCAGCATGTTTCTAATTTCTCCTTTGATGGATGAGTTATAAGAAGAGGTATGGGCTATAGGTGGACTCCTCCTACCTTTCATTCTGGCTGCTCTAGAATGGTTTCTAAAAGTAGTCTTTATGTATTCATATGATAGTTGGTAGATGTCTCCCTCAGCCAATAGATGGAGAGTATCTAAAATATCTTCCTAAATTCCCCTGAGCAAGACCATCTTCAGTGACTCAGGGTGAAGAGTACACCTCGCCCTTTTGTAACTGAACTATAACCTCTCCTCATAGTCTTCCAAGGACTCATCACTTCCTATAGTCATTCCAAAAATTTCTTCTTTAGTATCTTTTGACCTACAATAGTCATGATACTTGTTGTTAAAGGCTTGCTGCATGTGAGCCAAAGTTTTGATACTATTGCCAGGTAATCCCATGAACTAATGCAATGCTGCATCCTTGAGAGTAGAAGGGAACAGTTTCAACTTTTGCTCATCTTCCCCATAGTCATAGGTTAGAAAGATAACAACAAACTCAAATAAGAAGGTGTCAGGATCTTCTGTAGTTAGACCATGAAAATGAGGTAGGGCAGAAGGGCTTATATTTTTCATTTTGGTGTCCCCATTGGTCTCCTGAATGGGAAAGGTACCCTCTATTCTTTCTCCATTCCTCCTAGTATTTTTGTGTTCATCCATTGGCTCCAAAGGAATGTTTTCTTCTTCTTCTTCCCCTATAGGTTCTTCAAATATGTCGGGTTGTTCACCTAAGGGTCCTTCTTGATCACAACCACCGAAGAAGAGAGAACATTGGCTGTGTGAAGCAGTGGGGGTGTTTGGAAATTTTTTTCCTGAACTATCCTTATTTCTACGAGGCATGAAAGGAAATATTTTTGGTTGGTTTTTGTTTCTTTTTCCCCACATTAACGGTACCTACAAAACTGAAATTGATTGAACAAAACAATTTACAAGTAATTGAAATGAACTTGCTGAAATGAAATTTGTAGAATTGAAGAGGAAAGCAAGGAAATGTAGAACTTGAAGGAAAAGAAATGACTAGTCTACTCTTGTTGAAATGAAATTTGCAAAATTGAAAAGGAAAGCAAGGAAATGCAGAACTGAAGGAAAAGAAAGGGCTAGTCTACTTTTGCTGAAATAAACTATTAGTAGAATGTTGTAATAGAAAATAGAAGAAAGTAGTAATCACAGAATAATCTGACGCTTCCCTGGTAACGGTGCCAAAAATTGGTGAGCACCAATATTGGAGCAATAATACTGCAACTCCTGAGCTGCCTACTTTCCTCTTATCAACCTGATAGTTTGTAACAAACTTGGAAGCGTCGGTGCTGTATGCACGAGTACTAGTTCTCACTGTAGGGTATCACTTGGTTAGTTGGTGCAAGATCACTAGGAGCTTGAGCCAACTTCTATGAATTCCAGAAGAAGCTCTATATGTGATGAAAGAAAAGAAAGATAGATGCTATTCTAACTGCAGAAAGGAGAAAGACTGAAATGTAAAGCAAACCTAGTGAACCCTAATTAACCAACTAATTCTGCTTTTGCAGAAAGCACTATGAAAACCATGAAATGAATGCCATTACCTACTCAAGGAAGTAAACAACATATAACTAAGCTATTTCTGGAAGTAAATAAGAAAAAACATATTTTTGGATTTTTATGTATTTTTATGTGAATTTGACATGCATGTAATTTACTATGTGTGAGTGTGGCAGCAAATAGGTGGTGTTAAAGGGTGATTTTAGGACTTGAGAGGATGTAGGATGGTGTGGATGGGTCTTGGGAGATCTCAGGTGGCCTTTTGGAGGCTTTTCCCATACTCAGCCTTCAAAAGAAAGCCTATAGGAAAATCTACAAGAGGAAAACAAGGAATCTACAGGAGGCCTACAGGAGGAGGCCGAGAGTAGTTTTCACTGTTTTGACGGTGTGAGGGTAGGTGGAAAAGGTGGCCGAATGTTGGAATGAGGTGTTATGGTGCCTAAGGTATACCATGAATCACCAAGTGAGAAAAATATGATTGCGTTTGCTCAAGGAGAGAGGAAGAAGTTCTATGGAAAAATGCAAGAAACTAGGGCAGAATTGAGGTGAGATTTGGGAGACCTATAGGGCATGGATCAGATGGAGGGTGTGATTGCTGATAAGCTATCCTACTACTAGAAGAGATCTACTGAATAGAAATAGACAATCAACCAAGGAAATTCAAGCAACAAGTGAAATGAATGCATTTAGGAAAATCAGAGTTTTGCATAAAAATGGTATAAAATATGATCTATGAAAGGAAATGCTGAGAAATACTGGAGGAAAGGAAAGCACGAAAGAAGACTATTGCAAATCAGGAAGTGAGCATAATGAAGAAGATCTAAATCAAAGCAAAGCTAGAATATTAACCTACTAAAAAGCTACAGACACTAGAAGTCCTATGAAGGAGGAAAATCTGTGTTTTTAGGGCAGAAAAAGGGTCTTTGCCTCAAATCATGGTCCCAAAGGGAGGAAGAGAGGCCAAGGCACTGTTCCTAGCCTTTTGAATCTTTTTTGATCACTGTTTAACCTACTACAGAAAGCACAAATGGAAGCAAACTACTGAATCATCAAAAGAAACCTATTCTTAACCATAAAAGAAATACATCTAACAACAAACTAATCTACAAACTGAAATAAAACATACAAATACAAGTAAATAAGAGCTTGGCTGCTTGGATTGGGCCCTAACTCAAGAGCTTCAACCCTCTGAGGTAACTTAGTGCTAGCTCAAAAATGATCCCATCTTTATTATCAAAACAATAGCAAGATTACATGAAACTGTCACAAAATAATAAGCTCGAAGTTGGAGTAGAGTTTACATAAGCAAAAATCCAAAAAAAATCTGACCCTAGTGAGGGCCTATGCCTCTCTACTTATACAAATGAAGCTACCAATAGCTTCCTTAAAATCAAGGAGGATTGGCTTCCAAAACTGGAGATAATCATCAGTCATCCTCCACTTGCTTGGCTGCCTTTTAGTGCATGATTCCGCTACTTGTACTCCGAGCTGAATGAAGGGGAATTAGAAGCGAGGAGTAATAAATGAGGGTGATTCCCTCCTATAAGTCTTCTCCTTTGTCCACTTTGAGTTATTTCTACCATTTTTCCATTGGATACTTGACGTTGACCTCGAAACTCATCAATAATCTGCATTAAGTACATGTTAGACCACATGGCACAATAACTAACTCAACTTACTCTATAAGCATAAATATAATCAGAAAATCATACAATAAGCTAATAGAATGGTTGAGTTGACTAGGTTACGAGGTAAAATGAGCCAATATAATTACCCAATTATGAGACTCATCAATGTTGTTGCCAAGTGTTGGAAGAGAATGGCAACAAGGAAAAGAACAAGACATGTAAACCATTCTCCACATTAGGGAAGGAAGAATTTTAGACAGGTCTAGAGGAATTATTTTTTTTGTAGCCATTGTAACAAGCATGGACATTAGAGAGTCACATGTTGGGAAAGCCATACATAACAACGACCGAAGGAGGACTAGAAAGAACTTGTGAAGGAAGAAGGACCTGTTAGTGAAGAAAATCAATGAGAAATACAACTACAGGAATAGGGCCCATCAACTGGGTTGGGTAAGAGATGGGTAGGATTTGGCCAAATTTTTAAAATCACATGTTGTGAAATGATTATAAAAGTGATGAATTGTTTTCCATCGCTTATGAATGCAACATGATGATGTTTTTGGTCATTTTTTTGATAGCTTGGGTATTGGTTTCTGTTGTGATTTTGATGTAAACTTGACCAAAGAGTATGTTATAAACTCTTGGAAAGTATGGGTTTTTCTTGTATCGTGATAGTTCATGTAATTGAACATGTATTTTGTAAGATGTACTATAGGTTTGCATAATATGCAGGTGTTGGTTCATCACTTATGGCTCTGAAGGACAAAGGTGAAGGAGAAGGAAGTGTGGATTATTAGGGAACTTGTTGTGCTTATGAGGGAGTGAAACATATTACAGATAGCTTTCATGCTTTTGGAGGAACAAAATATTCTCAATATAGAGTAATGATCTAGGTGTCTCTAGGAAACCTCAAAATTTTCAAAGTGTTCAAAATTGTATGAAACTAAGACAAAGTTGTATATCTCAATGAGAGATTTAAAATGATGCAAACAACCCATGAATCTGAGTTCGCATGCAAAAGTTATGGCTAGTCAACGTTTTGGTCAAACTAGGAAAAAATCAAAGTCAAAGTCAACCCAAGGTACCATGTGGAAATCCCTAGGCTGCCACATGTCAGAAAAGTCAATACTCTTGGTGGGACCCATAAAATTGATATGGAAACCTAGTCATAAAACCAGGTGGACCCACAAGCAAGTGACATGGAAGAACCACAAGTCGACACATGGAAAGTAGGTGGTAGATGATGTGGACCAATGAGAGACTACCACATGGCCCAATCACATGGTGCACATGGCACCTCAAATTAGGTGCAAGTGGCCGTGGCATGGCACAACCTCCATTTTTGTCTTATTCTCATTGTTTTGGGAGTCGTTACAATATGGACATATGATTTCCATATATTATATGGTTTGAAAACTATATTAAAACCAAAATTTGGCTTTAAAACCATATTAAAGAGAAACTAGGAGTCCATGGGTTTTGAACCCAAAACCTCTCCAACAAAAAGTAAAGTAATATGATTGTTTCAACCATTGTTCTAACCACAAAATTTGTCTTATTCACCCTCACACTTCGTTATAAAATTCCATTCAAATGGTTAAACGGGAACCATGGAGAATACATGAAAGATGATGTGCAAGCAGGCCAATGAAGTCATGAACCTCAAGAAGATTCTAGGAATATTTTTAGAGCATATGTTAGAGAATATTTCAAAGAATATTATCTATGAGGAATCTTTGAGGAAACCTTAGGATTCCCTGGGGGCAGAATTTTGAACGTGTCAAAACTATGTCGAGTTTGTACTCAAATGAATCAATTTTTCACTAGGAGTCTAATTGTGTAGTCCATTTCTTCAGCTGAACAATAGATTTTTTTTCTTGTATCCAAGAAGGGAATCTTTGAGATTCCTGGGGAGCGCAAATTTGACCGAGTCAAAAAGGGGTCAAGTTTATAGTCAAATTTCATGACTTTTCATCAGAAATTCAAGCACGTAGTCCATTTCTTCAGCAAAGGTGTGCATTTTTAGTCCATCCCTAGAAGTGGAGGTATAAGAGGCATTGATTCCATGTCTTCTTTTGATTTTTGTTGATATGAAAATTTGATGTTGAGATCCTTATTTGTCATTTTGGTTGAAGATCCTTGTAAGCCACTTCATGTGAGAGTTTGTTATTTTGTCATGCTGAAAGAGAGCTTATATGAGTGGGAGTTCTTATAGAGGAGCGTCTCATAAAGATACATGCCACTCTAGTTAAGGGAGTTCTTCCCTATATTCACAAAGAACACATAATGTATTCATCATCATCTTGCAGCAATTAATGAAGCGGACTCCCCACTCTTGACACTGGGCTTGGAGATGTAACCTACACTGGGTTAACTCCATTATCAAATTGTGTGTGTTATTTTATTTGATGATTGTCTTTATGTTTCCTCTTATTTAAAGTATGTACATGTGGTTTTTTATACTCTTTCACATGCATTTCTTCTAGCATCACAGAGGTAAAAGATCTTGGTAAATTCTAGTAGCTGAGAGAATCTGGATTAATCACGCCTTACAAATATCCTTATGCCCAAAAGAGTGAAATTGAACGTATGGTTGCAAAAGTTCTAGAGGTTGGTATAATTCAACCTAGTCAAAGTTCTTTCTCTCCTCCAATAGTATTGGTGCACAAGAAAGATGGATCATGGTGTATGTGTCCAGACTATAGGTAGCTCAACAAGATCACTACTAGAGATAAATTTCCCATTCCTTTCATTGATAAATTGTTGGATGAATTACATGGAGCAATTTACTTCACTAAGCTAGATGTTCATTCTAGATATCATCAAATTATAACGAAGACTGAATACATTCAAAAAACAACATTCATAAATCATGAAGGTCATTATGATTTTTTTATTATGCCTTTTGGCCTTAATAATGCACCTTCCAAATTTCAAGGTTTGATGAATTCCATTATCAAACCCTTAGAAAATTTGTGTTAGTATTTCTTGATGATATACTAATATACATGAAGTCTTCGAAGGACCATGTTCAACATGTTGACAGGGTGCTCAAACTAATGGAGGAGAAACAATTATATTAAAAAACATCAAAATGTTTCTTTAGAGTATAGGAGGTGGAATATTTGGGTCATATTGTATCTCATGAGGGTGTTAACGTAGAACCTAACAAAATTAAAGCCATGAAGGAGAGGAAAATTAAATCATCTTCAAGGATTTATCAGGTTGGCAGGGTATTGTCGTAATTTTGTTAAGAATTAAGGGAGAATAACATCACCTCTAACAACATTACTCAAGAAATATTCATTTTCTTGGACTCCAGAAGCAACTGAGGCCTTTGAACATCTTAAAGAGACAATGTGTCAAGAGCCGATCTTAGCTAAGCCAAACTTCACAAAAACCTTTATTGTGGAATGTGATACCTTGGGAAATGGAATTGGTGCCATTTTAATACAAGAAGGAAGATCCATTTTAAAAGTCATCCAATCAAGAGAAAGTATTTACACAAACCTATTTATGAGAAGGAAATGTTGGCAATACTACATGCACTAAAGCATTGTTGACCTTACCTAATGGGAAGACACTTCAAGGTTAAAAAAGGTCATGATAGTCTTAAATACTTTTTGGAACAAATATTATCTTCAGAGGAGAGAAAACATGGGTCACAAATATGTTGGGTTAGGACTTTGAATTCATCTACAAAAAATCAAAGCCAAACGTTGTTGCAGATGCACTATCAACAAAGGATGAGGATGTGGAAGCATTGCTTTGTGCCATTTCTATTATCCAACTTGATTGGATAACTGAATTAAGGGATGAATGGAAGAATGAAGAATAAGTGTGGACACTCATTCAAAAGTTGCAGCAAGATCCTAGTACATATGATACATTTAGCTGGAAAAATGATTTGTTTTCGTAGAAATATCACTTATATATTTGTAAGAATTCCCAACTCAAAAAAAATATTTTTTTAGAGTTGCACACCTTCCCCTTATGAGGGCACTTGGGATTTTTAAAACCTTACCAGAAAGTTAAGAAGGAATTTTTTGGGATGGACTTAAATATGATATTCAAAACTTTGTAGATTAATGTTTGATTTTACAAAAAAATAGAGTTGAGACAATTAAGACCACGAGTCTTTACAACCTTTAGCCATTCCAACTCAGTGTAAGGAGGAGGTCTCAATGGATTTTTATCACAGGTTTACCCAAGTCTCAAGGAAAAAGTGCCATAATGTTGGTAGTTGATAGAATTACTAAGTATGCACACTTTTGCGCATTATCTCATCCTTTTAAAGCTAGTACAATTTCTATTGCATTTATTGAAACAATTCAAAAGCTACATGGAAACCCAAAGATTATTGTAAGTGACAAAGATCCCATTTTCACTCGAAATTTTTAGATGAAATTATTTTCTTGTCTTGGTGCTCCATTAGCTCATAGCTCATCTTATCATTCTCAATCTAGCAGGCAAAATAAGATAGTGAACAAATTTTTGGAAGGACATCTGTGTTGCTTTGTATATGATAAACAAACACAATGGGTCAAGTGGTTACCTTTGGTTGAATGGTGGTATAACACTTCCTTCTATACAGTAGAAAACATGATCCCATTCATTTCACTTTATGGATATCATCCACTATCCATCACATCATATTTAAGAGAAAATTCTAAGGTTTAGGTAGTGGAAGATCACATTGAACATAAAAAGATGTTCTCCAACTCTTAAATGATAACCTCGCTTTGTCTAGAATCAAGTGAAACAATAGGCATATCAACATTGTAGTGAAATAATTTTTGATGTAGGTGACTGGGTATTTTTACGACTACAACCATACAAACAAATGTCTCTCAAGAAAGCTAAAAAGTATAATAAATTATCAGCTAAGTACTATGGTCCTTAGAAGGTGCTACAAAATATTGGTACTATGGAATACAAATTGGAGCTGCTTGAATCTTCTTGAGTATACCCAGTTTTCCATGTTTCACACTTAAACAAGGTTATCAGTGACAAGCTCCCAGTTCAAACAATATTGCCAGAACTTGGCGAAGAAGAAAAACTCATATTTGAGCCTGGGCAGTTAGGGAAACAAGAACCTGACAATGACAAAATCGATTAAATTCAAAGCATCTCATTAAGTGGAAGAACATAGTCACTAAATATTTCACATGGGAGGATGATAATCAAGGAAAATTTTAAGGATGAAAATTTGTCTTAAAGTTTAGAAACCTTGGCGAATCTTATTGATGGGCCTCTAAATTAGACATAAATTAAGGCCCATGCCTCTAATTTAAACATAAATTAAGGCCTATGACCATCCTTCAGCACATTAAAACTCTTTTTCTACATTAGATGATGTATTTTTAACTTTAATATATTCATTAGGAAGGTTTACGAATAATTGGATATTCGTGCCTAATATTATTTATTTTTGTGGAATATTATGAGAATATTGGGCAGATTATGAAGATTTGGAGGAGGAGATAATTTAGGGACTTTCTCCCTACTATATGAGGATCAATAATAAATAATAAATCAACAAGATATTATGGAATTATGGCATAGATTGTGGAACTCCAATGATTGAGAAAATCTAGGAATGTGTTTCGTGCCATTTAATGTAGATTCCTAATATTGGGGACCAAATCCACTAATAAAGAGATTTTAGTGGGGAAAGATTCCTCCATTCATGGGGAATGATTCCTAATAATTTTTATAAGTACCAAGTTGAAGTTTCCTCTAGGGAGAGATTTTCATAGTGTTATTATGGAGAGAACTTGTATTTTTGCAGCTCCATTGTATTTTCTTGCAGGGATGTAATTGTATTGATAAAAATAATGAAGATTGGTGTCATGTTCAGCTTCTAAATATTTTTCTCCTCCATAGGTATCTAGGTTTCCTTGGCTTGGCCATCCCAGGAGCCTCAGAGCCCTTTTGTATCATTTTCTTTCCTTCTTTTCACTTCTTATTCACATACATCTCTTGTTTTTATTTCTTTCTATTTCTACATTAGTATTAATGATTTCTTGTTGTAGGATTTGGTTAAATGGTTTATGTAAGTTATTTTGCAGGATAAAAACATCATTTCATCCTTAGAAGTGCTTTGGAAGGTCACAGTAATCATTAAGCTACTTGGATTAGCTTTCTTATTCCCAAATTTAGATTTTTGGAACTCCTTTGTGGCAAAGAATAGTAAATTTATGCTATTTTTAGAGCATGCTAACGAGCTTCAATCGATTTCGTTCCACTTGCATTATATCAAAAAAAACATTCTAGTTCATAACAAAAATTAACCCACTGCATTTGCACTTGATTAGGTTAGACATTTTTTAGATTTACTAGTTCACTAGTTCTTGAATTTCTAGATTTTCAACTAGTAATGTTTTTCTATTTTTTAGCATGGAGTAACAGAGGTCTTTTGAGTGATTCCACTTGGAATAGGGACCTATGAAATCCTATTAAATAAAAAATATTGTCCCATACAATTTGGATTTTATTTTCTTGTTCATTCGATGAATTATAATTTCGTATAGTAAATCCGTAACATCCTGTAGTAAATCAGGGGATCTTGTAGGAAACCATTGTAGCATCATGTAGGAAAGCCTGTTTTGAGCCTGAATTGAGAAAAATAATCATTGAAGCTTGGATTAGGCCTCTAATTGACCTCCATGCCATCAAGACCATTTTAACCCTCTTTCTTCACACTTGTCTCCCCTGCCAAAGATCTAGGAAAGATTAGCATTTGCATTTATAAAGCAATTTTATTTATTTTTTAAATGAGTTCTTTTACATTTACACATGCACATAGCAGTTAGTACTCTCTAGATCAGATATCATGCTCAGTTAGTTTAAATCATCACATGTGATAAATATGGTATAGATAGGTTTATTTTACATTTAGTTCATGATCTTTATGCAATTAGAATAGGTCTCTTTTCTTGTACTTTCTTTCTTGCAATATGTTAAGGTTCCATTTCAAACATTTCATTTTCTGTAATTAGTTTAGGATTTGACTTCAATACATGCACTCCATTACATCATGATAGCAAAAGAAGGACACATTGTATGATGCAGATATAATGTCGATACCTCTTAAGTTTGTACGAACCTTGGGTTGATAATTAGAGTCAGTAGAATTGGGAGTTGCAACATTCATGTTGTAGTATCGAGGCTCATCATTTTTTGGTGTTGTTGTCGGGGATTGAACCCGTGTAACCCGCATTATCCTTCCTTTGATAAAATGAGCCAACAAGGCCAAGGCCATGCCAATTCATCACCCTCATATACTTCCACCATCCACCCATTATTCTCAAGCTTCTACCGTTCAATTTGATTGTTG
>Ga0115851_102123_pt1 | contig 10495 bp, 9 predicted proteins | sample InSIn2gowninarea_FD_83865 | JGI IMG/M metagenome (GOLD analysis project Ga0115851, IMG submission 83865)
CAAAATTTGAATAGACAACAAACTTTTAGGAGAACTTTGACAAGTTAAAACAACTTATAACACTAGCCCCTATACTAAAAACTGCAAATCCAAATAGGGAATTTACTATGTACTGATCCCTGTTTGGAAGGCCTTGGAGGAGTGTTGATGGAGGAAAATGTAGTAACAGCCTAGGATTCTTGAAATTTTTTAGGTTTTAATTTATTATTTTCCACAATTTTGGCACTAATGTAACTTAGACTAGCCCCTTTATTAATTAAAATGGAAATAGTTCAGTTTAAAATGGTACCTTCAATCTCAATCATAGTATATTGGTGCTTAGCTTGTCTATCCTCTAGTTATGCGCCAATCTTGGGAACATTATAGGAAACATCATTCACAATTGTTTCTTCACGGACCCATTGAATATTGTGAATAGATCAGGGATTATGCAGAAAGTCCATTAATAAGTAATTTTCACCACAACGGCAACACTTGAATGATTCTCTTTACTTGACCCCACAGTTGTTTTTGTTATTTAATTCCATGGGATTTGACCCAGTATGTGACCATGCAGGCTGATTTACATTTCCCTTATTGAACTTCTTCCTATGATGATCCAGTCCAAAATTCTTAAGATAAGGAGGTTTATGTCTTTTGCACTCATTACAAACATGGTTCTATTCTTATTTTTCCATGGCTTTAATATTTCCTCTCAACTCTTGAACTGCTGATAACAAAACCTAGATTTTCTTACTACCTCATCCATTGATTTAGGATTGTCGAGGTCAATCCTTCTTTGAGGGGTTGGTAAATAGTTCAAAAATCATTGTACTTTGGATTTTTCTTCTTTAATATAGGGAACATACCATAGTAAGTCTGTAAATTTTGTTACAAACTCATCTATAGTTAGTTGTCCAAGCCTTAATTGATGGAACTCCTTGGCACGATTGTCATAGTATTGCTCACTTAGGTATCGAGACTTAAATTGTTTCTAGAACTCCTCCCAAGAAACACCCTTCTCTTCCAACATGTGTACACTTTTGGCCCCTTCCCACTAGAGAGTAGCTTTTCCCTGCAACTAGTAGATATCTAATCTAGCCTTCAAATTACTCTCATACTCACATAACTAAAAATATTTTAACATGTTAAGAAGCCATGTTTCTGCATCCTCTTCCTTTCCCCATCAAAATTAGGGGGCTTTATTTTCCTAAACTCTCCTTGTAACTCCAACTTTTTCTTTTCTTTATTTGATTTTAGATATGTTATATCTGATTCACCTCCACTTTGAGACTTCTATGACTCTCCTACCATCTTTTTCCTCTTCAGCCTTTCTAGTTCCATGCTTCTATGGCTAGAATTTTGAGTCAATTCTCTTATCATCCTCTCTTGCTCCTCACTAGTATTTAGAAGCCGTTCATTTTTGTTTCTAAGATAAGCCAACTCTTGTTGCAAGTTTCTGATGACATCCATAAACGGGGAGGTTTATGGGGTACTTCCATTACCCAATTCCACATACAGTTTTTCACCATCTGTTATGGTTGGAGGGGAACCCTCTGTCATTCTGTGGCGGTATTCTTCACTTACAAACCTTATAACAAAATACAACCTACTATTAGTATTTCATATTAATATTTTTGCACATATTTCATTTTATTGTGATGGTTCCTTACAGGCCCAATGTTGAAACTAGGCACTGATACCATTTTAACAAAAACCTCTTCATAATTATTTTTATTTTATTTTTATATACTACTTATACATTAATCATGTCCTCAACTCTTTTATAATGTTTCTTCTTCCTATAATAAACTTATGAGAATATGTTATGGCCTATTTTTTCTATATATGTATATAAGTGGCATTAATAATTCTTGGTCGATTTAATGGGCATATGGAATATGACTACATTGAGCTTGTCGTTATGGAAAGGTATCCTTTACTAATTGTTAACACCTACAACATTTGATATACATTAGAGTTATGTATATATTTACACTTTTTCTTATGTTTGGTTGGCGTGTAACCTTTAATTATTTTAGTGTGATTTCTTGGTTTATATTCTCATCAAGGGTCACTGCATTTATCACTATGTGACATAGGTATATGACATGTGGATTTAACCACTTCTAACCTCATTTAACATTTGATGATTTCTTATATCAGTCATATGGATTTATTTAAACTACCAAAATTAGTTATTAGAGTGTTCTGAGATAAGGGTTTAGGTGACTGCGTTGAATAGTTGGATGCCACATGGGTCAAGCCCATGTGAACTTCACATGGCCTATTGCACCCTATAGCCACTTACCATTAGATTTGAGGGCCTTCAATCCAATGACTAAGATGTTCTATCCTCTTCTTGACCTAATGTTAGGGTTTGCATTGGATGTATTTCGAGGGTTTTCTTACCTTTCTCTATGGCTTCGACTCCTATAACACCACCAAGATGGGGAAAGAATTACGCAGAATTGGGTTCCTATAAAAATTTCATGGCCTTCTCCAGAGCTTTCGTGCCTCATTCTCTCTCTAGAACAAGTAAGTTGTTCTATATAGCTATGTTTAACTACATTTAAATGCTCATATTTGGGGTCACTGCCTACAAGCTCAGAAATTTTTTTCTTTTACATTATCTTTATCCATATAGGAGCACAGTTATGTTCTCCTCCCTCAATTCGTGAAAACCATCGGGATGGGATTAAATTTTCCTACCTGTATTCACTTGGTAATTCTCCCATCTTTCCCACATTAAATATACTATTTTTTTTATTCAAGGTTACCTGTATAAACCACTCACTTTGCTAATTTTGATACTTACACCTATAATTGTCATTATGTAGAAAGAGGCTAACCCTTCTAGAGCATTCTCTGGTGTGGTCTTAGCATGTCATAGGTACTCTGTTGTTAGTAAGTACATTCTCCACCCTTTGATATGCATTTCCATTTTTCCTTTGGAATTACACAATTGTTTCCTTCAAAGTAACCATTTTTTTTTCCATCCTACATTGCTTCTTTTAGGTAACTATTGGCTCACGGCAATAGCTTGTTCTTCATTAGATAATCTATTTCCCTTGAATATTTTTGGTTCTTATTTTCTACATGTTTATTTTGTCCTATTTTTCCAATAGGGGTGGCGCTAATTTTTTTGTCAAGGGTTTCTTTTTTACAAGGTACAAAAAGGTTCGGTTGTTGTCATTCATTGACTATCTTCTCTCACTCATACTAGGTCGGTTCCTTCGCATCACCTTTGTTTATGAACAAAGTATTTCACACATAAGGGGGACAATGGGCTATGCCTAGTGTAGTTCCTTCTTGGTTAAGGTTGCTTTTGGATTCATTATGTGCTTTCTGGTCTGAGTGCATGATTAAGATTTGAAACCCTTATTTGCTATTGGGTTAGTTGTTTAACTATTTCTTGTATACAAATATTTAAGAGGGATACTACACCTTTGACTAGTGTTGAACTCATATTTTCCCTCGAAAGTCTTGGGGGATATTTTTTTAAGAGATGTACTCTTAGTTTTCTTTCCTAATGTTTAATATATGAGTATAAACTCTCTTTTTTTTGTTGAAGCAAGAGTCGTACCTTCTATTTAATTGAATCAGAAAAACAAATTATATAAATTACAATAGTCCTAAAGGATCTGTGGGACATAGAATTAACTATCCACTTAAAGCCTAGGGCACTGAGTTAAAGGCTTAAAAACTGGGCCAAGGGCCCACACACATAACTACGAGACCTTCAAAATACAAACAAATGTTGAGACCGTTTAATCCGCCTTCAGAGATTTGATGGATGAGGCTCATATCGGGGCGAAAACAAGCAAACTCTTTAATTCTAGAATCAGACCCAATGAGGAAATAGGGACCGCACTATAAGGATTTCGGGTTCGAATGGGGGGATAACCCTCGAGCATGTAGTCTGCTCGAAATCCACTGATCCCCACCTTGAAGTGAGACAGACCTAGAAGATAATACTGCATCTAGAGTCGAAGTCAAATAATGCCAACATTTAAGTTAAGTTTGGGTCACATAGGTAAGGTAACCACCTTGCAAGCTGCCTTGCGAAATCCTTAGGATTGTAACAAATCTGCCTAACTGAGAGCATGTTAAACCATCACCCGAACAAGCTAATTCTTCTTTAGGGAATTTAGTTTTCATGAAGAGTTCTGGGTTCAAAATGACTACCACCTGATAATTTTAGGGATGAAGGGTTCATGGTGCAAATTCCCTCCTGAAGACCAGTTATCCATGCACTGCTTCACCATAAAAGATCAAAATTCCCCTGTTTTCTTTAGTCAAATCCTTTTAGTTTCCCCCGCTTTGGTAGAGTTCCCTGTTTGCACTTGCTTGACTAAGACACTCTTCCCTCAATCTGCCTTGGGATGTCTCTATCCAATCATAAATTTTATTACTCTTGGCCTAGTGCACGCCTTCATTAGCTAGAATGTCTGCTACTTTGTTGGAAGTACGACACACATGAGTAAAACTAAGGGTTCTCATGTTCTACAGGTGAGATTGAATCTGTTGATATACTTGCAGAAGCCGCCAGTTCTTGAGACTTTATCTGGAGCCCAACCATAGCGAATTTTCTTGACCAAATTAATAATCAATTTAGAATCAGCTTCATTTATGGTATTATGATGATTTAAGTCCTTCAATATTTCTAGAATTTGCTCAAGGGCCATAATCTCTGCCATATTGTTAGTGGCTTTACCTAAATGGCAATGAAATATTGTTTTTATGTAACCATTTTCACCTCTTATTACTCCTCCATACCCCGCTATACTCGGGTTTCCTTTAGAGGCCCCATCTATATTGCATTCTAAAAATCCCTGGGGGGGGTGGTTGTGAAAAATCCTTATTAGTAATTATATGACTTACATTCCTATTTTTGCCCTCTGGGGTAAGCCCCTGAAGACCCAAGTGTAGTAGTATTTGTACATCCTTATCTTTAGGTTGATCCTAAGGGGGGTTTTTAATGAGGGTCCCTATTGTCTCCTTGAGCTGTCTTAAAATCTGAGCGATGATGTTCTGGGAAGAACCTTTTATGTTGAATATTTTGTTGTTGTGTTCTTTCCAGACATCCCATATTAGAAAGCCTGGAACTAATGCCCAAGATTTGTTGATTATTTCATTGTCAGAAAAAATTTTCCTCCACTTCTTCAGAGTGCTCTTAATGCTACTCAAGTCCCTATCTGTTTGTCTGAATATTGAAGCTGCCCCATTCGACAAGGTGGAAGTGAAAAGGCAGAGGTTGAGTAGGTGATCCATGGTTTCTTCTTGTAATTCACATAGCTGGCATCTGGATGGATTGTGTACCCCTCTTTTCTTAAGATTTTCCTAGGTCAGAATACTTTTATGCTGCACTAACCACATGAACAGTTTGATTTTCATCCAACTTTCGTTCTGCCATAGGTCCTTCCATACCCCATCAAGGTTAGGGTAGTCAAGTCCGAGGGCTATGCGCTTGGCCTCTCTGATGTTAAAGTTACCTTCATTGTTATTGACCCATCTCAGCTGGTCTGAATTTGCTAAAGTCAAAACTTTTCTTTGTTCCAAGATATCCATTAAAGCTTCTGCCTATGCCTTTAACCAGGAGTCATCACTGTAAACCAAGTTCTTCCATAATCTCTATTTTTCTTCTCTTCATTCCTGATCCCAGACGTCATTTAGCCTATGTAGCGTTCTTGAGATTAATGAATTCTTCTCTTAACAGTTTAGGTTCCTATTGCCAGTTATCTTCCCAGAACCAAGCAAGGTTTCCATCTCTGATTTCCCAGAAACTGTGTTTCTGCACAATGGCTATGTTCTCCCAAGCTTGTTCCATATGTGAGAGCCTTTAATGAGCCTAGATATTCTAATGTGGTCCTTGTCTTACCAAATAATTGCATATTTATGTTTCCAAATTTGGGTCCAAGGGGAAACTGGATTTTTTAGCCATCTCCACCATAGTTTAGACCCCAAAAATTTGTTTAGCATTTCAGGATCATGTAGTCCCAAACCTCCATGTGTCTTGGATTTTAAGATCTTCTCCTAGGCCCACCAAGGCCCATTTTATTTTCTCTTCCCCTTTGCCCCAAAGAAAATCTCTTTGGATATTTTTTCATTGCTGCATGACTCCTTTAGGAGCTGGAAGGGCTGAAAGCATAAAAATGGGGATAGTTTGTAGGATAGCTTTTGTGATCACTAGCCATTCTGCTAAGTTCAAAGAACTATTTGTCCATTTCTTAATTTTGTCCTGTAGCTTATTAGTCACCGATTCCCAAACAGTCTTGCTCAGGGATTTGTCTGTTAGCAGTACTCCCAAATATTTGGAGGGTAACATGTCTCTTTGAAAGCCTAGAATTCTAGATATATTTCTCTGAATAGTAATGTCAGTGCTAAAAAAGAAAATATTTGATTTGGTAAGGCTTACCTCTATGCCTGCATCCATTGCAAAGTCTTTCAGGATTTGTTTATGGGCTAGAGCTTCCCTGACTGTAGGTATAACCTGTAGCATGGTATTATCCACAAATTGTTGGTGGGTCAAAGCATCTCCGTTCATGGTAAGTTTGAGACCCTGGATTTTTCCTTCTGTTTTGGCCGAATTGATAGCTTTGACAAGACCTTCCATCATGAGAATAAAGAGGAAGGGTGAGAGTGGATCCCCTTATCTGAGACCTCTTGTAGGGTTAAAGGGTTTGGATGGTGAGCCATTTAATAGGATTGAAGAACTCGAGGTTTTTACAAGGGCCATTACCCATCTTACCCAATTATGGTCAAATCCATAAGCTATCAAAACTCTCCTAATGTAAGTCCAACTTAGCTTATCATAAGCCTTTTCTAGGTCAAGTTTCATAATCATACCTGCCTGCCTCTTGCTCTTGAGTGAGGGAACCACCTTGTGAGCTTGAATGATGTTGTCAAGAATTCACCTACCTTCCACATACCGAGTTTGCTCCGCTGAAACAAGAGTAGGAAGAAGGGGCTTAAGCCTGTTGGCTATTATTTTGGAAATAATTTTATACATCACATTGCATAATGCTATTGGTCTGGATATGTCTGGTGTCATAGCATTTTCCTACTTAGGGATTAAGGATATGAAAGAGGTATTGAGGGCCTTCAAAATACTTCTATTTTTCCTTGAGTCCTTCACCACATCGAGGATATCCCGCTTGACAATTCCCCAACATGCTTTGAAGAAGTCAACATCGAAACCATCTGGACTTGGCACCTTCCCATTTTGCATCTCTTTGATGACTTTGCTGACCTCCTCTTCATTAACCAGCCTATTTAGATTGTAATTGTCTTCTTTTGTCACAAGCTTAGGAATGTGCTTTGTGAAGTCATTGATGAATTTTGATCTATCTAATAGAGGTTCCTCGGCAATGCCTTGGAAATGTTGAACCAACACTGCTTCTATTTCTTTGTGGGTATTGAGTTGCTTTCTTTGAGAATCTTTGATGACTGAGATCCTGTTATGAGACCTGTGATCCATGGTAGATTTGTCAAAAAACCTTGTGTTTCTTTCTCCTTATTTTAACCATTGTATCGTTGATTTTTGTTTCCAAAATATCTTCTCTTGCTTGCATAATTCATCCCATTCTTGTTGATGGTGATCAGCTTATTTCTTTCTTCCCTTCGTTGAAGCCATCTATAATGAGGATCTGGTTAATCTCATGTAGACTCCATTCAACAAATTTTTTGGCTTCAAAAATGTTACCAAATTCATTCTTGTTCCAATATTTAGCCTGAGTTTGATATGTTTGAATCTTTTATGCAAGAGGAACATTTTAGTGCCCTAAACATGCATATCCTCTATCCACCATTTTTCAATGTTGCTGATAAAGTCCGAATGGGTGAGCCAAATGTTTTCAAACCTGAAAGGTATGTTTCGTAGAGTTCCTATAAAGGATGCTTCAATTTGAACATGGCAATGATCCAAGCCACCAAAAAGGAGTATCCTTACTTATAGGTCAAGGCTTGTAAGGATAAGGTCCTTCGAGATGATAAATCTATCAAGTTTTGAAGCCACCTAGGACACTCCCCCCCTTCTATTATTCTAGGTAAAGATTCCATTACTTGTATCTGTGTCAAATAGCCTCATATTGTTTATAAAATTCTGAAATTATATGGAATCTCTGCTTAATGACCTAGTGTAGAGCCTCTAACTTGCACATGATTACCTACCTTTGCCTACAGTTTTTCCTCACTTTTCACTCTCTTTTGTCTATATTTTCCTCATAAACCTACCCAGATCATTACATAACATGTCTTCAAGCATAATTAGTTAGCTTTGCTAATGTGTGATTGTTTTGTTTAGATTTTGATAAATACACAGAGATTCCGCAGCTGTCTGGCAATTCCGCAGCCATTCAGCGATTCCGCAGCCATCTAGACATTCCGCAGCCATCTCTTTGATCTCTATGTTCCACGTGTCGTTTTGCAAAACCAGTCATATGGGCACGTGGGAAATAGGGTGCTGAAGGTTCCTGTGCTATCAGTTCGACCATCCACGTCACCAACACCTCCGGTCAACGAGGAGCAACTTCCGGTCAAACCTATCAGCTTTAACAGCGTTACGTAAGCTGCTAAGTCACGGTAGCTAAGCGGTGGTTCCTCCACGTTGTTGAAGTGATGGACGACAATATCTTACCTTGGATTCATGCCCCAAGTCGACAGAATGGCTCCAGCTCACCACTGAGGCAAATGACGTGTTGTTGCTCTTAATTAAGCCAGTTAGACAGTTAATTTTCTGTTTTTTCCATTACGCATTAGACCTGTTTTAAATTGCCTATAAAAGGAAGCATCTGCGTACGCATACTAGTTAGTTTTTAGTTGATACACTGTTGCACTTGTTATAATTTTAGTGGACTCAAAAACTCTATTTTTATAGCTGGTTCCACAACATTTTTCCATGTATTTCTGCATATGAATAATTAGAAACAGAGCCGTTTTGACTCTTTCCAGCAGTTGACTTCTCTGTGGGTTTGATGGATGGAGGGCCCCCGTTCATGCTGACCCTTGTATAGTAATCTCTCTTTATGTTTTGTCTTTTCTTTATTTTAATTCAGCAAGCTTTTCCTTTCTTAATGCATGTACAGATTTCCTTTAAACTGTAATTTCCTTTCAGCACTTTATTTCATCTGATCAGAGTTGTTTTTGCAGGTTTACCTGGGATATTTTGTGTGTGTTCATGTATTTGCTTTCATATCTAATAGTATTTGAAGTTGTCTTGCTCATAAGTTGCTGCCTTTACTATTTTCATAGCTTAGTAACTAGCTTAGTTTTGCAAGTTGTAAACTAACCTATTGATGGTTTCTTTATCATGAATTGTTTATCCTTCAGAGATCAGAATACTAAATGATTGCAGCTTGTTTTTAGTAGTATTTGACTTGTGAGACTAACTCTTTCTTCCCTCGTATCACATTGCAATGAATGTAGAAATCGGAATGTGGGGAAAGGCTAAAGTAGTGTCGCAATTTGTCATTTTTAGAGCTTAATTACTTTTTGGACTGACTTCAAGCTACTTTCTGATCATGCTCCATATGGTATATATTGAGGGCAGAGTCGTTGGAAAGAGATAATATTATACTTGGTCTTTAAAAGTGAATTTTACAAGCTTGATTGCTTTCTAAGACTTATCTTTAGCTACTTCTTAATCATGCTCCACATCATGAATGCTGAGAGTAGAGTCGTTAGGAAGAGATAAATATTATCATTGGTCTTTAAAGTGATTTTTGCAGCAGCTAGAGTAGTGACTAGTGCTATTAGAAAGTGGTTTTGTATGCTTTATTTTCCATTTCATTTCAAGTCATTTCTTTCAAGTTCTTTTGCAATTGTAGATGATAGATAGAAATCACCAATACCACACACTTGCTCACTTAGAATCACTTTACACACACTCTCACTCACTTGTTTATAAATCTCCATTCCATCTTAGGAAGATAAACTGACCACAAACAACACCCCCACACGACAAAAAGATCTAAGAGGTTGCTTAAGTACATATAGTACACCTTCACTTCATCAGTTTACGAGCCCCGGGTTGACAATTAATGAAAGCAATTTAGGAACACTAAATTGACTAAACAGTTGCTCATGTATTATTATTGTTCACTAATTTAATACATTGATTTTATGGAGAAAGTTATTCCTCTCCTCTCTTGAATATCATCTAATTACTTGTGTTTAATTTAACTAGAATTCTAGATCTATCGGAGTTTCAGCAGGAATTCTACATGGTATCAAAGCTAGTTCGAATCTAGTGGATTGTACACAGTTTTATTTTCAAGTATAGATAATTAGGAGGTGCAGAAAGAAAAAATGGAAAATCTCTCTCAACCCACAAAACTCATTCTAAATCCTTTCAATTACTTCGAATGGAAGACAAAGATTACTCTGCTCCTCTGAAGCAAAGGGCTTATAGGTTAACAATGGGAACGGAGACTGAACCGACTTCTATAGTGGAGAAGATCAAATATTTCAATAAATTATATGAAACAATTGGGCTGATATGCCTATAAATTTCCAC
>Ga0115851_102127_pt1 | contig 10483 bp, 5 predicted proteins | sample InSIn2gowninarea_FD_83865 | JGI IMG/M metagenome (GOLD analysis project Ga0115851, IMG submission 83865)
AGGAGAAAATGGAGGAAATACTGATTTTAAGGATCAATATTCAGGGAAGAAACCTCCATCAATGTCAGATGAAGAATGAAATAAGCTACATAGAAATACAATTACCATAAGTCGTCAGTAATTGGTAAAGAATGTATAGTTTAATATTGCTAGAGAAAATACAATAAAAGGGTTGTGGAAAAAGATGCATGATTTATATGAAAATAAAACGACATCAAAAAAAGTCTTGTTGATGAAGAAGTTGTATAATCTCAAGATGAAGTAAAGTGCTTCAGTGACAGAGAATTTGAACAAGTTTAATATAATAACAAGTCAATTTAGCTCTGTCAAAATTATTTTGGATGATGAGATTAGAGCCATCTTATTATTGTGCTCTATGCCAAATAGCTGGGAGAATTTGATAATAGTTATTAACAATTCAACACCTATAGGGACCCTAAAGTTTGATGATGTCAATAGTAGTTTAATGAACTGTTAGCAAATTATATATTACAGAGCAATGGAACACATAAAATATATTGCAGAAAATATAAGCACAGAGAACACATAAAACAAGAGAGACACAGATATATGTGGTTCACCTAATTTGGGCTACATCCACGGAGAAATAGCCAGTTCTTCCTTTTATATTATCTAGCGAACTGAAGAGATACAACCTATAGCAGATTCGTTGTAATTCCCTCTTCCCTCTCACACAATCTCCTCTCGCTTTCTCACTGAGAATACAGATCTACATAGACACAATACAATTCCCTCATATATAGCGAGGGGTTGCCTTCTAAGGAAGAAAAACCTACATTAAACATAACTTCTACCATCAGATCTTTGCCTAATGAACAACCCAGATTGACTAGGAAATTACATCATTTTACAAAGCAATTTTACATCTATTTTTAGTTTTGGGGGCACTGCCCCCGATCCCCCACTAGGGGGGCCTCTAAAGATCGATGTCACCTCCCCTTGGACCCACCTTGCAGCGAAAATATTACAGGTGGCATTGCCGCCACATTACGAACTTTGGTCCAATGCAATGATACCTCTGAATAAAGAAGATAATTAGGCTCCACACCCAACAATATCCCACTTGGAGACTGATTATAGAAACTCCATCGTTGCTTCATTTTCTAGACAACGACTCCTCTTTGGACCTGGTTGTTTCTCATCTTCATCAACATACTTGAAGACCAATTGAAACCGAGCAAAATCTCAGTTTCTCCTTGGTTACAACTTTTGTTAACAGATCTGTTGTAACTCCCTCTTCGCTCTCAATCTCCTCTCTCTTCCTCACTCAGAATACAGATCTACATAGACGCAATACAATTCCCTCATATATAGCGAGGGGTTGCCTTCTAGGGAAAAGATCCCTAAATTAAACATAACTTCTACCGATAAACCTTCACTTAATGAACAGCCCATATTGACTACGAAATTACAACATTTTACATTGCAAGTTTACATCCCCCCTGCCCTGGACCCCCCTTGTAGTGAAATATTACGGGCGGTGTTGCCGCCACATTACGAACCGGGGTCCAATGTGGCGATACCTATGAATAAAGAAGATAATCAGGCTCCACCCCCAACACTAGTGTATATATTTTTTTATATGCTATAAGGCTAGAAAACCTAAGTTGTAAATATGATAAACTTATGCATGTTATTAAACACATAAGGGTTGCAAACCAAATGAGACGAAAAGAGTATGGGGGCCAAGACTCAATGGGAATATAACAAGGGGAATTATATGATATAATAATCATTAAAAGAGCACATGCATACAACGAAAGTTCATTAAGTGACCTTATGGAGTTCCAAGTGCCAAAGAAAGGACATGCACATAAAGGGAAAGAGGATGGTACTATGAGGTGGGGATGGAAGTAGGGTCTCTTGGAGCCCCGACACTCAGAAAATTCATATCCAATAGAGTTGGGTGCCCTATAGGTGTTGGCATAGCCCGAGGGATTGTAGGTGAAAAGAAGGGTGTACATTGCTTAGGTGTGGGTTGATGAGGAATGTGAAATTGGAGGTTGGAGTTTGCCAGGGTTTGATATGAGGACTTGGAGGGTACCTAGAGACCCTGGATGGCAAGAAGAATTCACGGAGCCAAAGCACTTTGAGAACATTCATGTCTAGTCAAGTAATATGTCCTAGAGGTGGTGGTGCAAATCGACGGACTACAAGTACAAAGAAGGGTGTGCACTGCCTTGGTGTAGGATGATGGGGGGCATGAGCCTATAGGTTGCAGGCTACTGGGGTTTGGTACCTTGGATGGTTGATGGACTAGACATGTACCTAGATTTGGGTAAATTATTTCCCCATGGATTCGAAGAGCCAGCTTGGGGTGGCCTATTGTTGAGAGAAAATGAACAGTATGGTCTATGTCTAAGAGGAATGTCGAAGGTGTACAACCAGTTGGTCATTTATTAGATAAGTGCTTGTGTAACATTTATTTATTTTGTGCTACAATTACTTATGCACCATTTCTATGATATGTAAGATGGACTTGAATTAGAATTTGTTGTGGATAAAAATTAAATAGCTAGAAATTTGCATTAGAGTCCTTTTATACATGCATATCACCATGCTAGAAATGAAATAAAAATGGAAAATATCGATCGACAAGGTATAGTGGTAATAGGCACAAAATTATGCCTCAGTTGGCAATTGAACACATCACTAGAGTTAATAAATAAAGGGAAAAGATGTATATTTGTTAGTTTATAGAGGCTCACTATGTATGGATATACCCAACAGATAGCTAAAACAACCCAGTAGTGGACCAAGAATGTTACAAGTAGAGTTGATCATTGATTGAATTTGAAGGGAAGGGCTACATTTCAATTTGAAGGGTAAACTTTATTTTAGCTTTTCAATATTGACAAGCTAAAATAAACCATTATTTTCATATGAAAATGAAAATTAATTTTAAATTTCATGTATGCTTCACACATCACAACTTATACTATGTCAAGTTGTATAAACTTTAAATGAAGAGTCTTATCTACAAATAGGAACACCAAGTTACTTGGACAAGTACATATAGAAAACACTATAGAAATCACGTAGAGGTAATTTAATAGGACCATTTACTTACACTCAACATATAAATCATATGGAAGGAATTCAATTTTAACATTTACTTATAATCTATATAGGACCCATATTTTATTCTTTCTTCCCATAGATGTCATTGTTGTACACAAATTGTTTTCCTTTCTTAGTGACATAATCATTCAAAAAATTGCAATGAGATTTTTAAAAGAAATCAAAATATAGTATTATTTTACGGATATCATTGTAATCTCCACTAAATAAATACAATAAAATATATTTAAAAACTCCAACAACACAATTTTCCATAAAATAAATATAACTTACAAGAACCTTTCTCCATAAGAATTATAAACCTAATGAGTAGTGCATGCATGGCCTAATTATTAGTTCACATCTACATTATGATGCATGGCACCATTTACAAAAAAACATAGAAATAACATTATTTTTTGTCAACAAGAATGAATGGATACTTCTTATTTAACATTGAATTTATGATAATAAGAATCATACCTACATGGAATCAATTTTGATCCTTAGTGCCTATTGTCATGTCTTCAAAATAAGTAGGCATAAAGAAAACATGCAAGTGATATTCATAAATGCAAGAAAGCAAAGAAAGTAGTACATCCAAGCAAGAAAAATAAGCAGAAACGTGGAGTAGGAGGTGAAAAGATCTGTAAGTGGAGCTACAAAGGATTGTTATGTACCATTTGCAAATCCAAGGAGTAAGATGATGGGGAGTTGATTCAAATGGAAGCTAATTGCAATTGGAATTGTTTCTCCTATGTGAGTAGGAGAAGGATTCACCACAACCAAAGATTTTGATCTTCCATTCCCACTACTAAGATGTAATTTGGTGATACACAGATGCATGAGCTCCATAACAATAAGATTCTAACATTTCCTTTTTTGAACTATCATGATATGGAGAAAATTGTTAATAACAATTTATTTTAATTGCTAAAATATATAAAAAAATGTAATAAAGGAAAAACTATAAATAATTACAATTTAAACATATTATGAAAAATTTCCTTACCCTCCAATTAAAAATTTGAAAAACAATTTTTCTTTCAACTCTGATAAGTAATTTTTTATTCTTAATTTTCATTTCCATGGGAAATAATTTTATTCCCTTCTATGAAGAGCTAAAGAGATATTCAAGGGAAATGACGAGTTCAAATTTGAACTTTGAAGATGGTAGTGGTCCTGGGAAATTATAGATGGTATCAGAGCAATTGGTTACAACACTCATAATATATGGGTAAAAAGCTTGTTATAGGAAAAGTAATAGATTGTTGATAAATTATTTGATATAACTCGCAAGGAGTGGATGTGGATGAAACTCTCAATTCGAGATAAGATACACATGAATGATAAATGTAAAGGAACAAATTACGATTGCAATCTCAAAATCTGTGGAGTGATCAATAATTTTTAGTAATGGAAATGCTAAATTCACAAAAAACAAAAAAATCAAAAAAATGTATATTATTACTGGAAAATAAATAAATAAATATGTGATAAAATTAGTGATGAGGTGGAAGTGCCATGTGGAAACTAAGTTGGAAAGTGAGGATGCTATGTAGCAAAACCTGATGCGGCTCAGAACCATTGGATGGATGTAATGCACTAAAATTGTGTGCCTTTCAATTCATGATGCACATCATAGTCGTTGATCGTAGGTAATTAAATCCATTGGATTCATCAAGCACTCTCCACCTCGTTAAACAACTGACAAGTTGCAGCCTAACATTGGTTATGGGTTATTGATCTTTATTTATCAAAGTCGTTGGATCTATCGTGGGTGAAGCTCTATTTTATTCCTCACGCATGTTGGAATTTGCTGTGTGTTGTGGATCATTAATCTCGCTTGATCATGATCATTGGATCTATTAGGTGTGTAAGTATATTTTATTCCTTGCGCAAGTTAGATCCCAAAGTGAATTGTGGGTCGTTGACGAGGGGAGATCATAATCATCATATATATCATGTGTGAAACTCATCATAAACTCGCATTCATGTTTCAATGTGATACAATATTTGGACCATCGGATCAATGAAATCTCAACTGTCAGATCTATCAGATGGAAGGAACCCCACAAACCTCCATGCAAGTTCTAGCAAAATAGATATCTAGGTCGTCATATCAGAGAAATCCTAACCACTAGATTCATCAGTAGGGTAACTTGTTGTAAACCTCCATGCTTGTTTCAGTCTAATGAGAATATAGGCAATTGATATACCTCAAGATCAATTATCGGATCTAGAAGAGAGAAAGTTTCCCACCATGGTGAAAAGTGGAAAATGAACCTCGTGTGTATCTATATCCACTTAATCACTACCATGTGGAAATACCCACATGAATATGGGGCTTAAGTGGGAATGACATGCAAAGAAGGAAGACTGCATGTGTGCCAAGTCTTTAAGGGAGGTCATGCAATCCAGTTCATGTCTACTGGGAACTAAGAAAACCAAATTTGTATAAATACTTACCTTCCAATGGAGCAGAGGTGCATAAGGGAGGTCCATATGTCCAAAGATAGTTACAAAACATAATTAGAAGAAGATCTAATTGGTGCACGGGGGTAGAGCAATAAAAAAATTGCCAGTTGTTCTAAATTTTTGCTATTTTTTTGACTCGTCCACTTTGAGGTCATTTTTGAGGCACTAAAAACCATTTTCAGGTAGTGAAATATTTTTACAACTATTTGTTCAATAATACAAGAAGTTGCAACCAAAACAAATGAGCCTAGAGAGACCTTTCTAATGAAATGCTACAAATACAAAATAGAGTTAATATGAGAGAGTTATGACCAAAATTGTATGAACAAAAAATAGTGTAAATAGTCACTTCAAAGGGGTGTAACTCAACAAATAGAGCTTAGATAGGGGTGATGAAGTAGTCAATAGAATTCTATGGGACTGTAGAACCCATTCATGGAGCTATATATGAAAATTTGAATACATAATTATTCAGAAAATTGAAAATAGTGTGATGTGATAGAATAAAGGAAATTAGGGTAAATAGGCCAAAACTTTCAAAGGCCATAACTTCCAACTTGGAAATCAAATTTGGGACACCAGATAATTAATAGAAATCTATCGAGAAGAGAAATATGCCTATCAACTCGAAATTTTGTATTAGGGTAGTGTTACATATCCATTTCGGCATATCACTCCCATCATCCAAATCAATGTTTTAAGGCTCATCAAACCCTAATTTCTGTTGTTACATGCCATAAACAAGTCAACCTTTTGAATGCCTCCTTCCCAGACAGTTTCATGAATTGAAGACATCCTGAAATGATCTCTAAAGGGACCAGCGCAGGTAGGCCCATGTAAAGGTTCGCTACAGAGAAATTGAATCCATGCCAGGGTGCCCTGCAAAACACTTAGGCCCTCTTTGACCTGCACTGGGTCAGATTGAGCAAAATTCACATAGGGTTTGGGGAATATTCTCATCTCTTGGAGTCTTCTAGAAGTTTTCCTCGCGTATCAACTCCTATGAGCTCGAAAATGAATGAGGAATGAGTTAAGATGCATCCTATCCTCTCATCCCTTCCTCCATGGATCTAATTCTAAGTATCGAAGGCCATTCAATACCCCCATTTATGACATAACCTCCTCCATCTTCCTATAAATTGAGCACTCATCTAAGTGATCAAGGGCTACACTATGTTGAATTGTAAGGACATAATTTTGCTATGAGAATTGAATTTGAGACAAGTATTGTTATGCTACAAGTTTGTCATGATTTTGATGTGATGTGGATGGGATCAAAGCTAGAGGAGTGACTTCGAATCAGACTTGATGGTTGTAATTCCTTCTTCTATTCAATAAAGTATTTGAACTTGTTTCCATATGCTTATCTTGTGATATGATGCTTATATGTGTGAATGTATCTGATTCCATTTACTTGTAATCAATAGATCTTTTGCTTTGACTAGTTCTTTGTCTTCTGTTGATGTTTACAAGTACTTCTCAAGTGTGTTAAGGATGAGAAGGAGCGATGGGACTGATACAAAGGAGACAAGAGGAAAGAAAAACTACAAGTAGGTCTTCTCATTCTCTTTGTCTCATCTATTTCTTATAGGAAAAGGCTAAAGTGCTTTAAATTGTTGTTCTAGATATGGCTACTTATCTAGGGAATTAGTATTTATCCGTAGATACCAAATTCTCCAAAACAGGTAGGAATTTTGTGAAATTTTCAAAAGAAGGCTACATGTGGACTATAATGCAAGACCAACATGAGGACCAAAAGTATGGGAGATTCTCACAGTTCCTACAACCAGAAAGAGGAGGTTAGAGCCATTAATATGAGCATGGATAATGTGAGAACATAGTTAAATGGGCATAGAATGGGTAGGCCAGAGGATAGAGATTTGGAGGAAACCATTAGGGGCCTAAAAATGGAGGTCCTGGACTACAAATTTGATAATGATAGAGATAAGGGAACAACAAAAATTAATACTCATATTCTACAAATCCTAAATAAATTACATATGAGAATGGACTAGAGATCTGATTCTAGGCAAGTAGATGGACATGACTCACGAGTCATGTGGGGAGTTGTAGGAAATTCAAGTCACTAAGAAGTGTTGTTGAGAAACATCATCATTTTTTATGAAGGTAAACTAATAGATCTTATGTTTCCTAAAAATTAGGAAGTATTCCAAGCATATCATCAATAACGAAACAAGGGAGAAGATTTGACTTCGATAGTTTGCACGAAGAAATCAAGAAAATTAAACCTCCCACATTTAATGGTGAACATAAGAAAGCAGAGGAGGCTAAAGCATGACTATCATAAATGAATACGTACCTTTAGCTACATGATTACTCCTCCAATTAAGAGGCGTGAATTTCTATCTATCGTTAGAATGGGAAGGTAGAACTATGGTGGCAACAACTCTAAGAAGTGAAAATATGGATCAAAGAAAAATCTTGTGGAGGAAATTTAAAAAGTTATTCTAGAGGAAATACCTATCTACACATTATTATGAAAGGAAAATGTAATATTTTTCTTAGCTCAAGTTGGGAAATATGACTATGGAAGAGTATGCCTGAAAATTTACGAAATTGTTGAGGTATGTATATTTTATTTGGGATGAAGAGCTAAATATATAGAGATATGTTAGTGTGTTTCCAATATTCTATGGGGAAAAAATTAAGTTTTATGAACCAAGGATGTTTAAAGACTACAATATTCAACCATGTCTCCATACAAGTGGTATTAAACATATGAAAAGTTGAGGAAAACTCTTGTCTCCCGCCAAAATTTCCAAATAATGTTTGAAGACTTTAATAATCACATCAACCATGTGTCCATACAAATCACATTTAACATGTAAAAGGGGATTCTAATATACTCCAAAAACTAGGAAATCCTCTTATCTCCCACCACCTTCTCCAAAAAACCTTCTATCTAATCCCTCAAAAATATCTACCACAAATAAAACATGGGTACTGTCCAATAAAGGCTAGTCAGTAAGGAGATCTACATCCAAAATTCTTCCAATAAAATCACGTAAATCTTTGATTTCCTTCTCCAACCAAAACTCAATAGGTAAACTTGATAATTTGACCCAAATTGGGGCTTTACTAGAGGGTATTAATCTAGGATCAAAATAAACAAACCAATGATTGAAATCCAAAACCACTAACCCTTTAATATATTTTGTGCATCCTCTCCACTTTTGAAGATAAATCCAATCCAACCCTTAGAAAGAATGGATTCATATGGTAAATAATTATTTATATAGACAACCCTTTAAGCTCCTGTTCTTTATCCTTCTAATCTAAACCATCCTAATCAAGGCCTTCCCTAAATGCTTCATGAATTGCTCTAACAATTCTCTCTTTATGACCCTTGCATGTGTTTCCATATCTAGATTATTTCTTGTCAAATTAAAACCCCAAAATTGATCAAGAGAGTTCTCAACTCCTTCAATACCAAGACAAGAATAATGTCCTTTTTCCTTTGATAAATTTTACCACTCACCCTCCATGGTGATTGGAAACGAGTAAAAGATCCATTCACCAAGGAACTAAAATTTCAATGCACATTCACAACCATAAGCCGATATGTCAAAAGAGTAAATCTTAAGATGGATAGAGAGACTTTGTTACCTTCATTGATAAAGGAAGATCCCACTCAATTGAGAAAATTTGATCATTTGTCTCGAATTATGGTTTGAAATTCTAAAATGCCCAGCTATGTTCTTATCATTGTAGAGTAAAAAAGAGTTAGTCTCTAAGTCTTCTCAAGCCACAAAATAATTATTTGAACCATCTATTTTCTAGCAAGATTCAATACATATACCAAACATGATGATCTACCAATTCTAGATCTTCCAAATCATTTTCCATAGAATGAGATAACTCTAAAGTCCTGTGAAAGAAAAATATTTTGACCATACTCCATCGACATTCCTCAAACTAGGTATATTCCCACTTAAACAAAATATAGGGAAATTTTTGTTCCCATCTAGCATATCCTCCAATTAATCATGTATATCCTCATGTCTATCAATCACTAAAGTTAAAATGTGTTACTCAACACCAAATTCTTAGTGAAACCATGAGAATTGGAGTCGTTCCGCCTACCATGATCTCCAAAATTTTACAAGAACAACCTCAAGTTGTCAATAATATATAAGCTTAGAATTGTGATGAAATGGATTCCATTTTATCCCCAAGTTACATTTACCAATTAATTAATAATCCATGGATCAACTATATTTAACCAAGCTCAACATAGGTAACAATAACAATATATTAGATTAGGAGAAACTATAGAACTACATGGTGACATCAATCTTTGGCCAATGAATATCTTATGCTACAACCATGTTGAGCAACATAATGATGGTAAATCCATTGAGCAATCTAATCTCAATCACCAATGAAAAGGTCGAAGAACTAAACATCATATGCAATGGAAAAGGATATTGTCCACTCACTGAAGTGAAGATAATATTCAATAATTCTTTCAAAGTAATATACGACATAAATCCTTGAATAACATGAATTACAGAATGCATACTCACCAAATGATAACTCTGCTAATTATCATTCCTATATAAGTCCAAGCCCCCATATCTACCTTTAGCATCTGAAGCAACAAACCACCATCCAGAAAATAAAGACCAATAACATCCCTTAACCAAATCTCATTCCCCCAACGTTGTTTGAAGGAAAATGATGTTGGGTGTGGAGCCTGATTATCTTCAATAGTACCGTCACATTGGACCTCAGTTCAAAATGGGGGCGGCAACGCCGCCCATAAAATAATCGCTGCAAGGGGGGTCCAGGGGGGGCGGCAGCGACTTTTGGGAGCCCCCCCCTGGCGGGGGGTTTCGGGGGCAGCGCCCCCGAAGCTAAGAACAGCTGTAAAATTGCCTTGTAAAAGTATAGTAATTTCTAG
>Ga0115851_102132_pt1 | contig 10469 bp, 12 predicted proteins | sample InSIn2gowninarea_FD_83865 | JGI IMG/M metagenome (GOLD analysis project Ga0115851, IMG submission 83865)
ATATTCAACTAGATTTGGAAAGAATGTCCTCCTCAGCTAAAGATAACAGAATAAAAACATTGGAGAAAATTATTGTGGACCTAGGACATGATCCTAAGGATCCTAAGGGTGTCAAGGCCCTTATGAAGAAAAAAGAAGATGATATTGCTGCCCTCAGAAAACAATTGAGCTTGCCTCCTACTATGCACCCTCAAACTGCAGAGTTGGTGCAAGAAAAATAAGCTGAAGATACAATGGATCTACTGATGAGGATGAACCAAAGAATAATTCAGATGGAGGAAGAATTGGAAAGAACAGTCCAAGGCAGGCAGGGAGAGTTGACCTCCCAGCTACCTCAAACAATTCCAACTGATGTCCCTGTTCCTCCTACATAAGCAGCAGCAATCCCTCCAGTTATCCCAACAACCACAACAACAACAACACCTGAATCTAGCATGAGCATGGAAGAAATGATGAAGGTTGTCAAAGAGCTAGAAATTCAGACAGCAAAGGTAAAGGAGGCCAAAGAAAATTTGGCCAAGCTGGAGGCAAGCTATGGCAAATCCAAAATGACGGTAGCTGAGAAGCAAAGAGAGATAAAAGCCTTGGACAGCAGGGTTAAGGCCTTAGAGAAAGAGCTGGCTTTAGACAAGACTCTTGCTGAAATAAAAAAAGATTTTGTGGGCCAAAATCAATCAGTCAATCACTGACCAGTGGCGGTCAATTCAGGCCATATGAACAGATAGAGTTGATAGGCCTGGCCCAGTTTGAAAATCAAAGAGCTAGAGCAGCATTGGGAGTTATGCCTGAACAGGCCAATAATATGATCAACTTTTTGAACAATCATACCAAAGAGGAACTGGCAGCCATGCAAATCAAGAGTAGAACATATACCATACTGACAGCAAAAAAGGTGCTGAACTTAAGAAGTTTTGTGCAGACTCTCGAGAGAAAGTGTCATGAAATGCACGTAGATATAGACAATTTAAAGTTAAATCTTGCAGCATTACAATGCAGGGGATTTCCCAGCTTGTTGACCAGCACTGGAATACTGCTGGCCTGAGAACAATATGCCACCAGGGTGAACAATTATGTTACAAATCAGATTACAGCATCTTCAAGTACCCCAGCAGAAACAGGGCCTCCCTCTGGACAGAGTCTCTATGACAAATTGGAGAACTTGTTTTACATTGAGCATGGAATTAATCATCTGTTTGAGGTTCCACCCAATTTTTACAAATACACAGAAGCTTATGAAACACTCATAAAAATACAAAGACATCAGCTGCCTCCTGAGGATTGGTGGAGAGCAATGCTGGAAATTTTTCGCAGGTGATTTCGGTCTTTTTCCTCCTTTTTCAGCTTCAGATTTTGGTTAGCTACAGATCAGCTATAGGTCAGCAAAATTGAGTACGCAGGCACCAGACAAAGCATGAAAACAACAGGCAGAGCAGGTCAAAACAGTGACTCAGCAAAGCACTAAGACTACAGACCCAAAAAACACAAATTAAAGGCGCAACCTCAGCCGAATCAGTTGTTCCCAAAAGTCAAATTTCTCTGACAAAATGGACAGCTAATACACCAATATTTACTGTAGCATTTATTTATTTCATCTACTTCCTTTGAAGAGTTGGTGATGTAATTTATTGTATGAAGACTCATCAACTAGATATTTTGTATCTCCTTTTTGTATATATATCTCCCCATAGAACATATTTGGGGTTGATGATTTTCTCTCTAAAGAGTTGCACTGTAAATTTTCAGACTTTCTAATACAAACAATTGTTGAAGTTCATGGTCTCTGCACTGTCTGGATGTGAAACTGATGAACTGCATTCTGCTACAGAATTCCTGTGTCGTTTAACGGAACAATAAGTTATTCTAAACCGTGTTTTGTCTTTTCTGTGTTTGCAAAATTCACATATGTTTCATGATCTTAGTAATAGAGAAGAAGAATAGCTCAGGACTTGTTTGAATGCACCCTGTGCTCAATCTCTGTTTCTAACTATGTTTTCTTTAGAATTAGTCATAAATATGAATTCTTAATTGCTCATGTTTGCACTGATTCTCTCATTATGAATGCTGTTTAGGAATTCTTAATTGCTCATAGATAATATTCTCACACTTTTCCTCTGTTAGCATATTGAAAGATACTTCATTGTCTTTCATTCCCTGATTTCATGCCATCATTTCCCAGATTTGAAGAATTTTTCCATAGATGCCTGTCTCGCTCTGTAGCATTACCATTTCCCCAAGAAACACTTTCAGCGGTGCACCATCATTGACTCCATTGCCCAATAGTCTAGACTGTTCTGAAAAATGCATCACAGTTCTGCCTGAAATCACCATCCAACCAAATTTAAAACAAAACTCTGTGCATCATAACTAGCCTAAAAAACTCCAAAACATAGCTAAATTATAAAGAGAGAGCCCTCTCTGGTTGCAGGTAGGCTAGGACCTGCAGCTAAAAGATTGGTTAGTGGTTACCTCGGCCGTATTCCCTTAGGAGCCAAGGAACAACCTGAGTGATAACATCATTGGCAACTCCACTGGAGAACAAACGAATTTTGCTATTGCTGTCTATTCCTTAAAGCTGCAGATGAACCCTGAATGTCAGCCAGGAAGCCTTTAAAACTGTTCTTGCTTTACATTTACAGGAGTACATAAAAGCTGCTTCAGTCAATCTTCATTCTAGTTTTAAGCTATAAACAACTGTCCCTAAAATTTGATCAGTGTCTATCTAATCTAAAATATTCCCAGAAAATACCAAATTTTTTTTTTTGGAAGCTGGTTCCAAAGAAGAAAACTCGTTATACTAGGTCAAATCCTGACCCAGACCCCCCAGTTGTTTTTGAAAATCCCAATTTAATCCCAAAGATCCTTAGGAAACAAGAGAAACAAGAAGATTTTGCTAATTCAAACCTTGAAACAGTTTAGCAAAGCTATATTCCAACCCCTGCCAAAATTACAGTCCATCCTCACATTACTCCTACTTCTCCTAGTTCTTCATCCACCTCTCAAAGCACCTTCTCTACACCTCCATCCACTACACATATTTCTACCACTATCCCCACTGTTCCATCTATTCCATTTCTTCCTATTGTCCCATTTATCCCTGTAAATATGGCAAATCATTATGCTCCTTTACAGCTACTTGCAAATCCAGGGGCTATGCCTCAGGATTATCAAAGTAAGATCACATATTTTGACGGTACTGGCTCTTATACAACCCAACAACACACTAAGAAAATGCAGGATTATTTTGAGAATTATGAAATAGATGATGATGATGTAAGAATGAAGATATTTGTCCAAAGTTTAACAGGTGATGTAAGGATTTGGTTTAGAGCTCTTCCTGCAAATGCCATAGCCAATCCGGATGCCCTTTACCAATCATTCCTCAACAGGTGGGAAAAGAAAAAAGATCCACTGCACATTTTATTAGAGTATGATACTATAAGAAGAGGCCCATAAGAGACTGTCTTAGACTATTGTGCTAGATTTAACAATGTTTATAATGCTATTCCTCAAAACCTTAGACCTCCACCTGATTTAGCTTTGATCAAATTCCCTGATGGATTTGATTCTGACATGGCATACCAATTGAGGGAAAGAGCCCCTCCAAGTTTAGCAGATATGCAGAATATAGCTGTTAGTGTGGAGGCAAATCTGATTGCTAAACGAAATCGGGCAAGAATGGAAAGAAGAACAACTTTCAAAGAAGAACCTTCAGCATTTGAACAAAAGTTGGATGCAATCATCAAAAGGATGGACAGACTTGGAGATAGAGTGGAAACCATTGAAAGAAAATCATTATGGGAAGGGCAACAAAGTAACACTGCAAGAAACCCAAACTTTAGAAAAAATCAAAATCTGAATGTCGGAAGGGCTGGCCCCGACCAGAACATCAGACCTCCCTTTCAAGAAAACTATGCTGAAGCCTCAACATCTAGTGAACCAACAGAGGACTCTCACATCAACTTGATGGGTTTGAACAGTGAGCAACAAATTTTTCTAACCCAAGAAGACCAAGATGATCATGATATCAATCAATTCCAAACCAAATCCGGGGAATCATTTGACTTTAGGGAAGGCTATGATGCAGCAGTATATGAGGTTCACAAACAATACAAATTGAGAAGTAGAACCATAGATGTGCCTGAACCTATTAAACCAAAGGATACTAAACATCCAAAGAAAACAAAAGACAAAGCTATCCTCACAGAACCCTCTGATAAAACAGACCCAAACCCAAAAGAAGTTATTGTGGAAGATGTATCAGATGTACAACCCACTAAAAATCATCCATTCACATTCCCTTCCACAAAATGAAATTCAAGCAGTATCCCTGAAAATATTTCCAAAATAGAAGTACCTCAAAACAACATTCAAAATCAAGAGAAGAGCACTGAAGATTCAACTGAAAAGGAAAAGTCTGCTAGTCACAACACAAAGACTCAATTGGAGAAACCCTTCAATCTAGAAGCAGAAATTGTTAAGCTGAAAATAGCTATTCCTCTCTCTGAGTTGGCCAAACATGAAGTGTATAGACAACAAATCAATAGGTCACTCAAAATACCAGAGAATAGGGATGTTGTCAATGTTTTAGATGATCAACCAGAATTACTTTTTGTTCCTGAAGTTAATGGTAAAACAAGAAATGGAGGAGTTCCACCATTCTATGTGAGTTTAAACATTCATGACAAGGTGCTACACAATGCAATGTTTGATTCAGGAGCTTCCCATAACCTAATGCCTAAATCTGTGATGGAAAAACTAGACCTAGATATCACAAGACCATACAAAGATTTGTTCTCATTTGATTCCAGCCCAGTCAGGTGTCTAGGCCTAATTAAAGATTTGTGTGTATGCCTGGTCCAATACCCAACCAAAACAATATTGATGGATGTGGTGGTAGCTGATATTCCACCCAAGTATGGTATGCTTTTATCAAGATCTTGGGGGGCCAAACTCTAAGGATCTTTGCAACTAGACATGTCCTATGCCACTATTTTAGTCTTTGGGAAACCAAAGAGACTATACCGGGAAACATTAATGCAATATGTGGTTAGTAGTCAAGAAAAGCTCCAAAACTTCCCCATCTACTCTATGCATTCTGATATGGATTCATTCATTTTATATAATGCTAATATGTGTTCCAAAACTGATGTCAAATTCCTAGAAGCAACACAAATACAAGGCTTAGATGAACAATTTTGTGCCCAAGATCAAAGAATCTTTGATATAATTGATACAACAAATGAAAATGACATAATACATGACTTACAAGAACCCAATCTGCCCATTGTACAAGCTTCTAAAACTCTTAAGGTTAGTCATGACTAAGAAATCCTATGGTACTTAGAGTTTGATGGATCAGTAAACAAATTAGGAGCATGGGCAGGGGTTTGGATATACAATATGCAAAATGATAATGCTCAAGGTCATGCATATAGATTGAATTTCAGATGCACAAAAAATATGGCCGAGTATGAAGCCCTTCTGTTAGGTCTCAAACTGATCAGAGCACTAGGGGCAACAAAAGTTTTAATTCTAGGTGATTCAGATTTGATTATACAGCAACTAAAGGGAAATTTTGTTACAAATGATCTTAGGTTGAGAGCTTACAGAGGAGCAACCATTGAAATACTTAACACTTTCTCAGAATCTCAACTCACCAAAATCTCAAGAAACCATAATTTACATGCACATAGCTTGGCAACCTTTGCCAGCACATGCAAATTACCATTTGAGCCTAACCACCATTTCACAGCTGAAATCAAACACAGGCCTGCGGTCCTAGATAATGTCAAAAACTGGCAGGTCTTTGAAAATGATACACAAATAAACAATTTCCTGACTTTGCAAGAGGAATTCTCAAGTTTAAACATTGATGTAAATACCATGGATAATCCACAACAAGTGATAGACAAAAGTGAGCAAACCATATCAGCTGAGATAGCAAATCTAATTTTGCACCCAACAACTTTTGATGACAAAGATGTACAAGAACTGAAGCAAACACATTTTGATGAAATAACTGAGGCAGAAGTTGAAGTAATTGAACTAAAGGACAATTTTCTGCCCATAGGTTTAACTCCTTTAGAGGACATATTTGATTCAAATGACATTCCTAGAAAGCCAAAAATGCAACCACTAAATGCTGCAATTGAGGACTGTAACATTGGAACCATAGAAAATCCCAAAATGGAAAACTATCCAAATCATTGCCTGCTTATCAGAAGTTAAAATACATTGAGTTGTTTAAAGAGTTTCAAGATGTCTTTGCCTGGAGTTATGAGGACCTTAAATCCTATGATACTTCAGTCATCCAACGCACTATACCTTTGAAAGAGAATCAAAAACCTTTTAAACAAAAGCTAAGAAGGGTGAACCCTGTCCTCTTTCCCTTGAATAAAAAAGAAGTTAAACATATGTATGAAGCATGAACCATTGTACCTATCAGGTTCTCTGAGTGGATCTCAAATCTAGTGCCTACTAGGAAGAAAAGTGGAGAGATAAGATTGTGTGTCGACTTGAGAAATTTAAACAAAGTCTCTCTCAAAGACCATTACCCCTTGCCCAAGATGGATCACATTTTACAAAGGGTAGTGGGGTCTTCCAGAATTTCATTGTTAGATGGATTTTCAGGTTTCAATCAGATCTTAGTCCACCCAGATGATCAGGACAAAACTGCTTTTACAACACCTTGGGGTACTTTCAAATATATAAAAATGCATTTTGGACTCAAAAATGCAGAGGCCACTTTCCAAAGAGCAATGGACATAGCCTTTGTCAAAGAGATCCATGATTTCCTAGTAATTTACCTTGATGATCTCACTCCATTTTCAAAATCAGACCAAGAACATTTAGAGCATCTGAAGCAAGTGTTCTTAATTTGTAGAAAATTTGGCATATCTTTGAACCCAAAGAAATCTCTGTTTGGCCTAGAAGAAGGCAAACTCCTAGGTCACATTATTTCAAAAGATAGCATTAGGATTGACCCGGACAGAATTCAAGCTATTCTCCAAGTGCCTCACCCAAGAAGCATCAAAGAACTACAAGATTTTTTAAGAAAGATTAATTTCCTGAGAAGGTTCATTCCCAATTTGGCTGAGCTTATAAGACTGTTAAACAATATGCTGAAGAAATATTCTAAATTTAAATGGACCATGGAAGCCAAGCAAGCTTTTGAGGAAATCAAAACAGCCCTAACAAAAACACTAGTCCTCACCAGCGCCAAGTTTGATAAAGACTTCATCATTTTTTCCTTTGCCTCTGAGCATACAATTGCTGCTGTATTATTGCAAAAAGATGACCAAGGGTGTGAGAAGCCCATTGCCTTTTTTAGCAAAGCTCTTAGAGATGCTCCCTTAAAATATAAAATCATGGAAAAACAAGCCTATGCCCTTGTAAAAGCCATTAAGAATTTTAAAGTTTACATTTTGTACTCACATGTCATAGCCTATGTTCCAAATGCAGTGGTCAAGGACATTTTAACCCAAGAAGGAATTGAAGGCAAAAGGGGCAAATGGATAGCCAACATCTTAGAATATGACATTGAAATCAAGCCTACAAAACTGATAAAAGGACAAGGACTAGCCAAACTAATGACTGAAACCAATTTCTAAGCCCTTGACATCAATGAACTGGACAACGAAGAGGAGATGGCGACTCCACAAATCAATCAAGCCTTTTTACAATCACCCTGGTATGCTGACATATGTTTTGTATTGTTAAAACTGCAAGCTCCTCTAGGGTTGTCCAGGGTTGTTAGACAGTTCCCTATTTTGGAAAAATCATGAAGGTATTTTTCTTAATCGTCTAACATTGAATGAAACTGACAAAGTCCTCAAGGAATTTCATGCAGGGGACTGTAGTGGACACTTGTACTGGAAGTCTACAACTGATAAAATCCTAAGGGCTAGATTCTATTGGCCCTCCCTGTTTGCTGATGTGAAGAAATTTGTTGTTTCATGTCATAAATGCCAGATCATTGAAGGCAAGAGAAAGCTACTACCTTTACCTCTCAAACCTATTTCAACTGAAAGACCATTTCAACAATGGGGTTTAGACTTCATTGGTGAAATTCATCTTTCTTCTTCTGGCCAACACAGGTGGATTTTGACTGCTACAAACTATTTTACCAAATGGATAGAAGCCATCCCTTGTAGGCAAGCCAATGACTCAATCATCATGCAGTTTTTAGAAACCAACATCTTGTCTAAGTTTGGCTGTCCAGAAAAGATTATTACAGACAATGCTGTTGCATTCAAATCCAAAAGAATGACCAACTTCTGTCACAAATACCACATTACTTTAGGCCATTCAACAGCTTATTACCCTCAGGGTAATGGCCTAGCTGAGTCATCCAACAAAAGCCTCATCAACATCATCAAAAAAGCCTTGTAGGAGAACAAAAAGAATTGGCATAAAAAACTTGTGAATGCACTATGGGCAGACAGATTGACCATCAAAAGATCCATTGGTACAAGTCCATATGAATTAATTTATGGAATGGAAGCAAGATTCCCTTCATCTTTGGGAATCCTTGTGATCAAGTTACTGCAAGAAATACAAGCAGAGCCTAATGATATTCAGAGAAGGATCAATCAGACTATTCACTTGCAGCAGATAAAAGAAGAAGTATATCAAAGAACCCAAGTTCTACAAGACAAACTCAAAAAGATTTTTGACAAAAGAACAAAAACTGAAGGTTTCTTCATAGGAAACAAAGTACCGAGATGGGATTCTAGAAGAGAAGATAAAGAGAAGCATGGCAAATTCGATTTCCAATGGAAGGGACCTTATGTTATTCAAGATGTACAAGGTAATAATACCTATTTTCAGAAGAGTTTGGATGGCACAAATATTGAAGAAGGCCCAGTCAATGGGAGAATGCTCAAACATTATTTTGATCCCCTTTGATGAGCATAAGATAACTGTATATTGTACATAAATATTTGTATTTCCAGCAGTTTTATTTACAGTAGTTAGATAAGGAACCAAATGCAACAAATTTTGAGGAAAAATCAGGGAGATCCATCACTTTGATGTATATTTTGAGTCTATCACAAGAAATCAAGAAAAGGACTTGGGAAGTATAAAGATGATGATAAGCACTCAGAGAAGTCAGCGAGAAACAGAGCTGTAATTTCACAGAGATCAGCTCAAAAAGTACTGCATACAGGTTACAAAGATTCAGATCAATGGTCTCCAAGACAAGGAATTTTCAGACTACAGCAAGAATTGAAAAATAAGGCATTCTGACCTGCTGTTCTTGGCTTTTCACTTGGAAAAGCCATCCCCAAGTGGAGCCACTATTAGGTTCCTATACCAATAGGTTTCATTTTTCATGATTGACAGTGGAAGTGCCAAATATGTTCACATTTTTGTGCTGCTAAGGTTCCATATTTTCTATACAGGTAGAGAGAATTAAAAAATGTGAAGAGAGTATGCCCTTAAAGAATAATCAAAGGGCAGAAAGAGTAAATTGGTCAAAAAGAATGATAAAAATGAAACCCAAAGAAGGACCAGGAAAGTGGCCAGTCAAAATGCCACTGCTATCTTATTTGCAAGTCTACAATATGAAAGTATTTTTGTTATCACACTTGATGGATGGCCCAACAGTTCAATCTGGACCATGCCATGTTTGAATCACTGTTGTAGAATAGAGAAAAAATGTCTGTCCAAACAGTTCAAGCTTGGCAGATGAGTAGCTAGGTAGAGAAATTAAGGAGCCCAACTGCTTAATTTGGGTCCTTGGAAGAGATAATGTTAGATTTAGATAGGAGGGCAGTCAAAAGAAAAGAGGACAATCAGGGTTTGCCAGTCTAAGTGCACCCATTCAAAAAGAAGAAAAAATGCTAGGTGTATTAGGCTGGGTAGGTAGTTTGTGGTTGCAGAAGCAAGGTTATGATCACCTTTTTGGTATTGTCAAAAAGAGCTTATCTCATCAATGAAGCAAATGTCAAAGCAGTTGTTTTGTTACATAACTATGGAAGCATGTCTAATTCCCCTTCACTCCCCCAAAAAGTCTCTTACTAACATCCCCTCAAGGACCTTGGGATTTGCCCAATAAGTCCTGCTTTCACTTCATTTTTGTAAAATACCACGTCAAGTTTTGAGTTTTCTCAGGGAAAAGAACCCACATTTCTTGTGTAAAAATCCTCACTCCACATTCCATTCATTTCCTATGTCTAAGTTTCACTTCACAAACTTAACATCATCCCCTACACTTTCATTCCATGAAGTCATATTAATTTCTAATTTTATTATTTAGCTCCCTAAAGTTACTTTCCCACCCTTATTTCTACAAAAACTATGTAAAAACCCCAAAAAATACTAAATATTCTACCCCTTGGCACTATAGCCATAGAAAACAAAGTCAAGGAAATGCTAGGTCCATTTGGGGCCTTAGCATTAGCCTTTCCACATCCTAACCTTGGAATTAATTTAACCTCTGGTTAAATTAATAACCATTCCCCCTC
>Ga0115851_100920_pt2 | contig 10462 bp, 9 predicted proteins | sample InSIn2gowninarea_FD_83865 | JGI IMG/M metagenome (GOLD analysis project Ga0115851, IMG submission 83865)
GAAGAACATACAATTTCAAATATTCTAAAAAACACGACTGCTAAAACTAATATAATTGATAATAGAACTACTACAGATGCTATAACGATAACCGACACTACAAACACTATAACCATCATAACAGATACTACAAAAGACACTATAACCACTATACCATTTACACCATCCACTACAACTCCTACAACTACGACAACCACAATAGATACAACGATTATCACACCATCCACTATAAATACAATCGGTACTTTAACTACAACGGACACTACCACCGCCAGACCATCTACAAACACCACACTATCCGCCACAACCACGCTATCCACGGTAGCTATACCGTCCACCACAACTACCGTAACTACTACAACTACAACAACTACAACAGACACCACAACCACCACACTATCCACTACAGCTACGCTGCCGTCTACAATAACGACAGTTATTACAACCACATTAGACACTACAACTATCATTCCACCCACTACAACTATACTGGATGCCACAACCACATCAGAATGCTACAACCATCACTCTATCTACTACGACCATAACGGATACCACAAGCACAACGGATACCACAACCAGCACTCCATCTATTACAACTACAACAGACACCACTACTACCAGTACCACTAGTCTTACTACTACCTCTGATACTACAACTACAAGTATAACTACAACTACGGCACCGGCGTGTGTTACTCCTAGCTTCGATACATTCCAATGTTCCGACGGGTTCAATGTTGATAATAATGATCCCACTTACAATTACAATCAATTTTACTCGGGCACTGGTTCCGAAACAGGTCCAAGCACTTACAGCGGTAATGACATGAGTGAATATCCTTAATTAACCGAATACTTTAACAGTACGATGAACGCTTGTGACGCTGTAGAGAGCTGCGCTGCAATAGAGAGTTCATTTGATCAACCTTACTCGTCGTTTGATTTACACTTCTTAGCTTCACAATGTCGATGGGAGTGTTTTGTTTACTATGGAGAGGGCGACTCAGGTGATTTTTCGGTTTCAAATTCGGATGTCCTTGCAGCATATGGGTACAACGGAGACATCGTCTACGGTGGATGATCGACTCGAATTGTCATATCACTCATTCGCACATCATTGCATGAATTCGAGCAATTTTCTAAGCAGGCATGGGTACCTGGCGTATGGTAGTCGGTACAACCAATCAGGTATCGCATGATAGTCTTGGATGTCACCTTCAAGTGGGATTTCTAGAGCGTCATTACAGCCGTTACTCTTGAACGGTACTCCGATCGCATCTATAGTGTTCCAATGAGACCTTCCAGCCATGTGCAAATCTTCATGCAGTCTTTCATTGACCTCAACGCTGACTCAATCTCTGAGCGAAAGCAGAAGCCACCGTGTCATCAAGGGGTTTGCAGCATACTCGTATCCCATTACTGATTTGGCATTATAGCCCTTGAACTGTTGCCAGCTGGTGCAAAGCTGTACGTACGATCTAGACGCTATCTATACAATTGTTGCGCAAACAGAAGGCGTTGACGTGGAAAATTTTCGAAACATGTACTTTGTAGTATGCACATTTTATGACACTTTGTGAATTGAGACTGTCGTACTAGTCCAACGGATCACTGTTGCCGACGACATTGTGCAATCGGGCAAAAATGCAGGTGCGAACGAAATGGTATTGGTGACACGAAATGAAGTGAGGCAGAGCCAGGAAAGAAAGTGCATAAGCGGAATCGAAGATGACTCGCTGAGAACTCGCGTGGGTGATCCCTGCCACCACAAATTAACCTCCCTCCACGCGCCGTTCCATGCGACATCATTAGCCACTTTCTCAACTGCTCGACATCTTCCAGTTTGACCGCAACACACAACACCCACTGCGACTCGTAAAACACCCGAGTAACCCAATTACTGCACCCATATTTGCAGCGCACCAGCACGTCTGTCAAATCGAAAGCATACACGCGAAAAGCGCCGCAAACTTACAAGGTTACAATATCGCTTTACCAAAAGACAAATCATTGTGCAGCCTTAAGCGCCAACCGCAGAGTATCCTGCACCATGCCGCTATTCCACCATGCCCTCCAAAACCAGAGATAGCAGTCCCGAGAAAAAAATGGACAGAAAGGAATCAAGACTAGAGAAGTCTGAACGTTCTGAACGGAGAGAGCGAGATCACGACCCAGACCGGAAGCACAAATCCTCCTCTCGTACACATCGTTCACATTCCATAAAAGAGAGAACGGAATCGAAAACATCGCTGTCGTCAACCAACTCTCAGAAGAGATCGTCGATGCATAGTCCTGTCGAAGAAGGAACCACAATCAGTAATGCGGAGTCGAGATCGAGGACATCTTATCCAGCCTTCTCAAAAGAACATAGCAAAGAGGCTGTTGGTACACGGTCTGCTCACAATATCTTCACTCCTCCTTCGACCGACATCAACGCATCCAAAGAAAAGTTGGCCAATCTTAATCGCATCATTAATGGTCCTCCTAGCCCTCCTCTCACTGACAAGAACGCTGGTCGACCGAAACCTTCCACAACGAGATCTGCCACTGTAGACACTATTGTCGAGGAAGAAAAGAACGATGACAGTGATGCGAAGCCCCTCAGACGATCCAAGACTCAGTCGACGAGATCGAACGGCAACCTGCGGCCTTCATCTGAGAATAGCTCGCCAAGTGGGCGCATGAGGTCCAAGAAAGAGAAGACGATCACTCCGTTGAAAGATACTGCCAATGGTTACGGACCGCAACGATATGAGCCACAGAGGTCTGTCAGTCAACCGACGAGGACGGCTGCTCCAACCGAAAACGACTCCATCGTTGGTGTAGGGACTATAATCAGCTCCGATGCGACTTCTGTTGCACCAGAGCAGCCAAGCATGCAACGACCTGGTTCCAAAGTCCCACTGGCAGCGGTAATTGAAGATGCACATTCACAGATGACTTCGACTCCAGCTGAGGTGTACTCGCGCCAGCAGACTCCCATGGATATCGTAATTGAGCAGGGCTCAATGATGAACACACCTTCTTCGATGGGTGGTCCACCTCCACCACCCCCACCCCCGAATGTGCCAGTCTCTATCCCACGAGTCGATTATCTTCTGCAAAATGGAGGCCTGAATCACAATGTTCCCAGGAATTTGTTATACGCTGGCAAGCCCATGGCCGTACAGCAGGCGACCATGTCTCCTAGTCAACCACCAACTGTTGTCGCAAATTTGTTCGAACCGTACAACCAACTTTTACACGATTTCGAGAAAGTAATATCCAAGAATGGCTCGCTCGCTGTTGCAACTGGTTATAGGTCGGTGGCTCGAAGACTACTAGATCGTCTTGAAGCTGTATTTGCACGAGACCTGTCCTCAGAATATTGCACATGTCGTATGTGTGAATACGAAGTCGATCACAACCAAGACATTCGAGGTGTAAGCTGGGGCGAGATTCTTGAGCTTGTGGCAGGCCGACGTGATCTCCCTTCGTGGCCGCCATTCGCATTCGAGTCAAAGGAACCTGGCTTGGGCATATCTATGGATGTTCCAGCACCCATGCAGAAGCTTGATATTGATGTACCAGAAGAGTATCGAGAACACTACATACGCCAATCTCGAAAAATCAAGCAAAGCGTGGATCGATGGCTAAATAGAGCTGGAGATGACGCTGCATCAGCACCTGAAGAGGTCGATGACGAAACTCTCACCTTTGCAATCCTTACAAACATTCCATCTGAGCAACGTCCACTATTCAAAGAGCTTTTAGGTATTGTTGACCAGCCAATAACACAACCAAGAAGAGCACCAAGTCCAGAGCACAATCAGCCTCCTCGACCTACACCAACTCCGATGCCTCCCAAAATACGACCAGGCTACATTGTTGCAGCAAGCCTGGCAATTCAACGTCTTTACCGACTCGCTGTACCACCACGCGATGCCGAGACAGCCTTTTTCCTAGTCGCTAACCCAAGCTTGCATCACCCTTTAGCCACTCTAGCAGCAGTTTCGAACGATGAATGGGACATCCTTATCTCTGGCCGCTTCGATGGTTTTCTGCGCAGTGGCGCGGACGATCACTACCCAGATGCTACCACTCCTTCTGCCTATGGACGCTACACTCCAGCCTACATGTCGCGCAACCCGTCTCGAGGGGCAACGCCTGCGTATGGTGGTCCCAACTCTCACTCCCGCAAGAGCAGCGCAAGCTACAATCACCCTCGGCCCGCCACAGCACCAGGCTATCATACTAACTTTAGTACGAGCGACACAATCACCGCCAAGGCCGGTGCTCCGATCGCCCTTGACGAAGAATCTGAGATTCAAGCTCTTGCCGAGATCGAGCGCGACATCTACGTTGGTATGGAAGCCCTCGAAGATGCATTTGAGCAACTTCACCTTCGTGCTGAAGTTGTGCGAAAAGCTATACGCGAACGGTCAGCTGGTCTTGCAGCCGCGGCACAGCGACGTAGAACATCACAGATCGAGATTCGAGCTGGCACACCTGCATCATATATCTCTACGACAGGTATTGGTGGAATCGGTGCGTTTGCAACGGATGGACGCTGGGAGAACGAAACCGACGATGGCATGGGTGACGACATCTCTGAGCTGGCTCCTGATGACAGTGCGAGTAACATTAGTAGTAATCGCAGGCGAAAGCATAAGAGGCGGAATGAGAGGCGAACGCCAGTTGTGGGGGCCATTGACGAGGAAAGTGAAGATGCTGCGGATTGGGATGTTGAAGACGGTGGAGCGAGTAGTCCTAGGAAACGATAACGGATCCAGCTCAGAAGTGACAACGGATTGACGAAGATACGATGGAACGATAGTTATGGCTGCACTGGCAGATTCGGGAGTATAGGACAGATGCAAGCGGATACCATAGGATGAGTGGGCGTTGGACTGGCATGATCTCAGTAACTTCTTGTAGTTGAGCAGAAGGATCTATCTTGTGGCTCGAAGCTCAAAGGCTAGCATTGCAGCAAGCGTTAATGTTATCTGTTCGTTGTCATCAACTCCTTCCTCTTTTTGTTGGTTGCCACTTAGTGTTGTGCATGCGATGTCTGATTTGGGCGTGGCGCGGTCAGAGCCTTTTCTACGGTACTGCTCCATGGCGCACCAAGCTCTCTGAAGGGTCTAGAGAAAAATGGATTTGATCCAGTAAGTCGCAGGGTGATCAGTCTACCTAAGAAAACGTGGTGCCCATTCCTTTCGTAATAAATGGTTCAACGTGATGAGTCATGTGACTGAGGGTTCTGATCAACTAGTGGAGACCACAGCTCGAATTTCCTTCGTTCTCCTTTCCCGAAGCCTCTTTCACATCCTCAACCAGCTGCCAGCAATATCCTCACACGAGACGTTTTGCAATGAGGACTAAAAACATCGATATTCAAATCTTCATGCAATTGTATAATTTATTCCCGAGATATCCAGCTTAACATTACACGCAACCGATATCTTTCAACAACCGGCTCGCGTCGCGCCATATTCCGCAAATCTGAACTCCGAAATGCGAGAAATGCGAGCAATACCGAAGTTAAGCGAGGCCAGAGGCTTCATCCAACCACTCACAATCATCGCCATGCAAGAGACTCCTGCAGCATGACATCTCAAAATGGCCAAAACAAGCAACAACTAATGCGCTGGACATTGAGTCATGTGATTCGTCTGCGCTGAACACTTTGAATGCAACAGCAATGGCAAAGATAGCACAGAGTCGCTGTCAGCCCGATTGCTCGTTCGATATCGAGACGTTCCCAAGTGTAAGCAAATCCAACGTACATCACCATCTGCCAGCCTTTCTGCCTGCCATACAAACGCCAGCCTAACACCGTGACGCTACCAAAATCTAACCTTCATATTCCCCTCCAACGTCTGGCTATTCACAGCCGTGACCTGCACAACCACCACACCCTTCCCTCCCATCCACACCCACCAAACGGCCAACAAATCCCCGATCCGGTAACGAGCCAGCCTGCTCTACAGCACCGATTGGCCCAGACCAGCATGCCGTCCAAAAAGGTTCTCTCCGTGATTGGTGGCCTCTCAATCGACTCCATCTTCAACATCTCCCAACTACCCGAACGTGGCGCCTGCGTCCGCTCCAGAAAACATAAAGAACTTGGTGGTCGCGGCACAAATATCGCCATAGCCGCATACCGTTCCTTGCACAATAGACCTAGAACAGCCGATGGTCTGCTCCCCATCGATGATGATGACAATATCGAAGACGAGACAACAGATGACGAAGATGAGATTGAAGTCCGTATCGTTGGGGCAATCGACAATGACGACGAACGCAAACAACAATTCACGAGGCTGTTCCGCCAGAATGGCGTGAAAACACGTGGGATTCAGGTCTTCAATGACGATGTCGAGAAGTCAGCACACACAGCGTTGTCGCAACGCGCATATTCCGAAGATCTGTCTATCATCGACGGGACGGGCCGTGCGAGACAGCTGTTTACACCTGGTGTTGCGGACAAGTGGGAGCCTGAGCATTTCGACAGGATTGAGAAGCTTGGCGGTGGTGTGAGGCCCGATTTAGTCGTGACGACAATGGAACTGAAACGTGAGGTGGTTGAGAAGATTATTGATACTGCTCATGCTGCTGGTGTGGAGATCATTGTTTATGGCTCGCCCGCAACACAGATTGTTCGCGGGTGCTTCGAGAAGATTACGCACTATATCTGTAATGAAGGTGATGCTGCGATACTTCTTGGCTACGACAAAGGCGATGTCTATTGGGACAAGTGGGGTCAGGTCACGGAAGATCTAATGCGTATGGGGGTGAAGAACGTCGTGTTGACTTTAGGGCCTGCTGGCGTTTATTATAGAAATGAGCAAGAGCATGGATATATATCCGGTTACAGACGGCTGAAGCAGATCGAGGACAGCTCTGGGCTTACGTAAGTGTTGCCGTGCTATGTCCGTTGCTTCTAATGCTAACTATCTCAATGCCAGTCCTGCTTTCGCTGGCGTTTATGCTGTAGCCTATATGAGACAAAAAGACTCTGACAAATGGGATTTGAAGAGCGCTGCGGAGCGTGGCGTAAAAGCCAGTGCTCTCAAAATTCTCAAACTTGGCTCTCGGGAGTCTCTGCCGTGGGCCGAGGAAATCAAGAGTTTTAGAGAAACTCCACTGTTCGAGTCACTTCAGGAATTGCTGGACGTGGCCGCATCGCCGAGGAAAGGCGACCGTGCATTCATCTTCCGAAGAACGGTTAGGTTTCCGGAAGAATGAAGATTGTGGTAGGCACGAAACTTGGCCTTCGCTGCAATACTTTGGTCCGGTTCCTGCAGGGTGCTGTGGCGCGGTGACCTGGCGCAGCGACGAGTAAAGCTGGCTGTTTGTCTGGTTCGTCTCCTTTGTGTCTGCCATACCCATCATCTACCAAAATATTTGCGATAATTCTTTGCTGGTCCTTAGAAACAGGTTGCACAGAAAAGACCCTCTTCGGTGCGAAGATTTCTCTTTATTCTCTTTGCTGTCAACCTTTCCTCCGAGTTGTCCAATAACATGTTTAACGTCTGCTCGTGTATGACTTGAGCTACAGGATCTCGATCGTTGATTCCCTCGAGTTGCTTCAACCACCTTCGTACAGCTCGGAGGTTGGAGCGGAAAGCGTACCTCATTTCTTGACCGGTTTGGATTCGGAATTTTCTGTAGTCTTGCAATGTTCTATGCTGACGCACGGTGAGCATTTCCGAGAAGACACAGCCAAGTGCAAAGACGTCCGCCGGCCGTCCCCAAGCCCTTGGTTCAGGCGCCCAATACACAGGAGTGCCCGTCTCGAAGTAATCTGACACAGTGCTCTGCTCGAATTCCGAAAAATCTTTAGCTGTGCCAAAATCTGTTAGATATATCTTCTTTCCCTTGATGAGAATGTTGTTGGGTTTGATATCTTCGTGTTTGACTCTTTCCTCGTGAGCGTATGCTAGGGCTGAAATTAAGCAACCAAACCACGGATCAAGCATTCTCATGGCATCTTTCGGATAACCAGCTCCCACGCATCTCTCCTCCAGAAACATCTTCAGATCGCAATCAGCAACAGGTAGCATGATCATGCTCCAGTAATTCTCGCCTTTGAATAACATGTTCACACTCGCTATGTGGTTGTGACGTAGTTTAGACATGATATCGTGCTCGTTTTTTACCCTTTTGGCGATCATGTCTTGATCTTGCCCGACCATGGTTCGTGGAATGGATTTGCGGGCGTAAACACTGCCGGTCGATTGTTCGCTGACTTCATCAACAGTACCATAAGATCCTCTTCCAAGCTCTCGGATGTGTTTGAAACGCTCATCGGTGTTATCCACGCCACCCGGCCAGCTCTGTGCAATAGTTTTGATTTCATCTTGAGCGTCTTTGCATCTCTGCCTGTACTCTGCCTCCTGCTCGGTGTATACCTGCTTTGCTTTCATAACTTGCGTTTCGACAGGACCACGATTGAGATCTGTATGTGTCAGTAACAGACTTTGAAACAAGAAGATCCTGCTTACTATCCTTTACTACCGTGAGTTGCGTCACGAGCCGGAGGTACGAAGTGATGTATGCCTCAAAGATGAGTTGTAGCGACTCTTGAACTTTGACATTCTTCGGAAATTGTGACAAGTCGGAGCTGAATAAAGGTAGGCCTTCGTTGATTTTAGGATAGAGATCTCGGAATTCACCGAATTGCAATTCTTGGTTCAGAGCGGTCTGTTCAAATTAGCACTATGCATAACCCAACGTTGAAACCTATTACTTGAACCGCTGCGTACGAATGATTCCAGAACACGTCGCCCAGAGTAATTGGAGGGTCGAGGAAGATAGCTTCATCCAGGACCTTTACAAAAAAGATAATTTGCTCATGGTAGCGGAAGAAGAAGCCGCAAGATCGTTCAGGGTCGGTCGCGCCGTGCTCCTCACACAGGGCGAAGAATGCGTCTCGGAATTCCTGCTCAGTAGATATAGTGTCCTCGACCTCGGTGACCTGCCTCAGATCGTCTTGCAGCTTGGATAGGAGCTCAATCCATGCTGCTCGAGCCTCACTCGGGCCAGACATTGAAGTTCGCGCATACAAGATATCGTAGGGACAGGACGTGTATCGACGTGAGGATTGCGACGGCCGGACGGGGTCAAAGGACAAATACAAATCTAGATGCAAATCTCAGGTTAATCACAAGCACGTTAGCCAGTCAGCCGGATACAATCTTCTCGATCTGTAATGCAAGCTTTAGTTATGACAGGCAGCCAGACATCTGGGCGCATGAGTTTGGTGAGAGTAGTGAGCGGGGTGCTCGCATGTCCCGCATATTGGCCGCATAACTGGAACGAATGGGCACGAGCATTGATGCGAAGCATGTGTTGATTCTTGGTTCCGAGGTTCTCCAAGGTAGTTGCAGGCGAAAATTGTGCATAAATGGCGATGATAGAGTGCAAACGGACAGTGCTTATGAGAAACCGATAGCATTGATGTTTTCGAAAGATTGAAAAGGTGTTCTGAACGATTTGCGTAGTCATCAATCACTCTCTGAAGGCACGATCGAGCGACATACCTCACTTACCCTAATTCCATCGTCCTTAACCTTCAAAGATGGTGGAGTGTCAACCGATAAGGTAATGAAGAATGATATATAGGTCAGATCAAAATGTTGTTGACTTTGAATTTGGAGCCTATCTGGTGCTGCTCAAGTTGTGACTCGGTACTCGGGGAATAAAACGTAACATAATCTGTCTGCGAAATCACTCTTTGAGCCACACCAAGCATACACCGACATGATGGAACAGCGCGCCCAGCTTAGTCCGTCAGGACGTATTCAACTGTGCTCTTCATAATTGCTGTTGCACGACAAGCGCGTGATAGTGGTTGAAGCAAAGATTGAAGCGATCGACATTGTGTTGACACTGTAGAGGCTTGTGTTCGAAATGCTTACACAAGGTCCTGACGAATCAAAAATATCAAGTTGGGACGACCGTTAGTATTCAATAACGGTGACCTTGATTTATTGGCACTGCTTTGCGTTGGTGTTGTAGCGTGTGCTTGATGGTTGAACAAAGTGTCCGAAAAACTTGCGGCTTATTCAAATCAAGCGGCCAGATTGCTCGGCGTTCTCACGAATGTAACCTACTACCTACTTTCTTCACCCCAAACCCACTACTCGAAAAATGGCACCGTGATTATCATTCGCACAGTCAATCAAAGATGCCAATCGTCCTTGCTCTCGAGACTAAACCAACCACCGTCCCCTTTTCAAGGACTACAATGCACAAACAATTGGTGATGATAACATCTTCAAGTGCCAGCTGGGATCAGCGGATGCGATCAAGTTCCCGAGATAGTGTAGTTGTTGGGACACTACAGTACATACCAAACATTAACTCAAACGATGAGGTGTACAATGTTCATGATTGTATCTATTACTACCTCCAGCGTCATCTATGTCATGCCGCAATTGTGTGCTGCGCAAAAAGCCTTCAAGCAATTCCA
>Ga0115851_102134_pt1 | contig 10453 bp, 10 predicted proteins | sample InSIn2gowninarea_FD_83865 | JGI IMG/M metagenome (GOLD analysis project Ga0115851, IMG submission 83865)
CCTCTGAACCCCAAATGTAAGTGCAAGCGCAAATCCATATGCTAATCAATTATGTACTGTACTACTGTACAGCGTAGGTATAATATACACCCCTCAATTCCTCCATCATTCACCCATCCATTGCTAAATCAAATACATATATACTGTACGTATAATATACACCCCTCAATACCCAATCCCTCCATCCCTTCATCCCCAAACCTCCCCACCATCAACCATCACCATCACTCAACCACTCGCTCACTCAATCCATCCATTTATCCATCAAATTCTAAAGCTCTGCACACTACTCCTCCCCGCACTCTCTCCAGTGGCATCGACACTATTCTTTCTACTTCCTCCCCGTTGCGCCAGTGGCGTTTGCATTCTCCTGTCTGAAAGAGGAATTGGAGCTGGAGCTGGAGCTGACGCCGCAATGACAGAAGTTCGGTCACCAGCATTAGCACTGGCGCCAGGACCTGGATTGTTGTTGTGGTTGTAGCTGTTGTAATTGTTGTTGTAATTGTAAGATGGTGCTTGTGCTTGTGTTTGGGATTGTCTTGGTTGCATTCGTACGGCTTCGACTAGGGTTATGCTTTCATCTGGGCTTGAGTCGCTGTTGTATCCTTGTGAGTATCCCTGGCTCTGGCCCTGACCCTGGCTTTGGGATTGTGGGTATGGGTGTGATTGTTGCTGTGGGTATGCTTGTGTGTGTGGATGTGATTGTAGAGCTGAATGTGACTGTAGTTGCGACTGCGGCTGTGGCTGCTGCTGCTGTTGTTGTTGCTGTTGCTGCGCTCTCGGATGCGGCAGATTGCCACTTACATTCTCGCTTATCGGAGGTGCAACACGTCCAGGACCCATGACACCTCCTCTCTCCCTGTCTCGTACGATCCTGTGTCTTTCATCGTCTACTATGACGACCATCCACACGCCTATTTGGCCGCCCATTCCGACGAGTGGTGTGCAGTGGATCCATTTGTTGCGTCCTTCTTCGTCGAGTTTGGTTACCCAGCGCACTTTTGCTGTGACACCTCTTCCTTCAGCGAGTGCAGCGCTAAGTTCTTCTCTAACACGGTTTGAACCGCCGATTTTGTTCATGAAGGGTGATTGGAGGATACCTGGTACACGTTGCGATGGACTTGCGAAGAGGATTCGTAGAGAAGGGTAAGGTCGGATGAGGAGGTAGTGGTTGTAGATACCGCTGAGACGACCGGATAATCTATTGTAGAGTGAGGAGGAGTTGGAATGGCTCGAGCCGGGATCCGAGCTGTTGTTGACGGATGTGGCGAGGTTGTTGACAGGATCTTCGCCAATTTCGAAGTTTGGTGTTATTGTGTTGGGATCCTTGATGATGAGACGTGGTTGAGCAGATGTGGGAGAACTTTCTTCTTCATTTTGAGAGTCCGTGTCGCTGTCGGTGTCTCTGTGCATTCTACCACCATATTTCCGGATCGTGTTGAGTTCATTCTGATTTAGCATTTCGCTGAGTTCACGTAATTCATCGTTCTTTTCCGGGCTGGGAAGTTGATGGTCGGGCACTGGCTGGTTACGAGATTGTATATCAAGTAGTTCTGCAAGAGAATCCATTTCGGAGCAATCTTTGACAAGACCAGAGACATCAACCTGTGCGCCGATATGGTAGCGAACTACACCTCGAGAATCGCACAGAGGAGCAATCATTAAGAGGTTCATGAATGGAGATCCATCACGGTGATAATTGAGGAGGACTTCTTGAGTTTGACGACCTGCTCTGACAGCGTCACGAATCCGACGTACAGCGAGTTTGTCTGTGAGAGGACCTTGAAGGAAGCGGCAGTTCCGGCCCAAGACGTATGATAAACCGTACTGGGTAGTTCGATTGAATTCTGCTAAGTCAGCAAAGTCAAACAAGGTGGAGACGGGTAGTACCTTCTGAAGCGAATACAATAGGATTGTCTTGTCTACTAGGATCTGTGAGACAAAAGACTTCTGCCAACCCTTCACTTGCTTCTCTGAGATGTGGTGCTAACATGCCTGATATTCTTGCCGATATACTTGCGCTGACTATTTGTATGTATTCATGTGTGATAAAGGCAGGTAGCTCTTCTCTGACCAGGTAGTCGAATGCTTCATTTGCTCTCTTTCGTAACGAACCATTTGCGGTAGGCTCAACTTCACTTCTTGTAAAGTCCAGCCCACCCACCGCATCCAAACCCTCGAGGATGGCATTGGAGTAGTGTATTGCTCGAAGGGCTTTCAAGGTGTCGAGATAGTGTACTAGAATGGGCACTGACTGCGATCTGTGTAAACTGAGGAATGATGTAAATTTGAGGAGGTAGCCCGGATCGCTGAAGATGACTTGTAGATGTTCTCTGGAGAATAAAATTTGCGAACGTTTTTCTAAATTCCAAGCCTTCCCCTGCGATTCTTCTGCTTGAACTGGTATAACCAGATCGTATGATGTTGGATCATCCTCTTGAACTGGTCGATAACTCTCCTTTTCATCGTCGGCAAAATTGTATTGCGCCTGTAGTGGAGGCAGACCGCGATTTCGAGTCATATCGTTGTCTTCGTTCCACCTTTCTTCGGGGTATTGGTGAAGTGGTTGTCGCAACGGTCGATTCGGTAGCTCGTCGGGGTCTGAAGAAGCAGGTGACCGTGGGCGATCGCTGTATGTGTATGATGCAGCACTGGCAAGACGTCTATTGGGAGCAGCTGAAGCTGGAACATCGTCGAATGACGGACCCATGTCGCGGAATGTATCTGTCATTGGCAAGGTTTGGGATTTTCCCAGTAATACGACGACCTTCAGCTGGTAGGGTTTTTGCTAGACCTTCCGTCAACGCCAAGGTAGGATAGATGAGGTAATTGCTCGCCAGACTAAATCAGCCAGAGGTGCTTAATTGACGCCAAATGGATGCCTCTGGGCGATCGACATCCACTGGCAGTTCACCGAATCCTTAAGGGGGGCAATCGCGGCAGATAGTTCGACGGGGAGAAGCAGGTACATCAGCGGCACGAGCTCAGTTGTCGCATGAAAGCACCAAATGTGAGGTAGAAAAGCAACAACATTGTCGAGTCTGGTTAGATCCGCCGACGGGGAATTTTGGCAGTCAACTCCATGCCGCCAATTTTACTTTCGGTATTGTGGTCTGCAAGTACTGTCGCGTCATTGGTTATCGGAAGGTTCTTCAAGAATAGAGTTTTCGCGTGTTAGCAGTATTTCCCGATTGTCGGGGCAGAACTGCAGTGCCAACATGGATGTGCTCTCCATCGAAACCATCAGTTCTGGTTTTGGGGGTCCACCAGCACCACAATAGGAAGTCCCTAGATCAAGGATGACGCGACATTGGCATGAAGGTTTGACCTTGAGTACACTACTGTACAGTAGTGTCCTATCCGTGTGAGACACAGATGATGTTTGTTGGGAAACAGGAATGGTATATCAAGATATTGATCAGGAGAGGGAAATGGATGTTCACAAAGACAAAGGGAGCAGCGCCAAGAGTAACAAAGAAAGAGCTTATTGTGTAGGTCACCTTGTGGGTTAGGCATGCGCGGTACACAGCCGTTTGCTACGAAGTACTTGTCGATCAAAAAGATTGGTTCAAACTTGCCTAGATAGAAGTTGAGAGGCTTGCTACAGGGATCCGACTCGTCCCGTCTCGGAACTTCCACGGGAGCAGGCGAAGAAACGAACAGGGTAAAGAGCACATGTACATCATTTTCTATGTTCAAGTCCACATCCTGGTCTTGTACGACTTCGAGCCATGGTTCACAGATGTATTCGATTAAACCCCAAAAGAACATTCAACATGACTCTGTCTCGAGTTTTGTGCCCTGTTTATCAGGAGCAATATGGCCACACATCGTTGAGCAAGAACCTGATGTTTCCACGCTTCCGTAACCCTACTTCTCGAATTTGCACTGTTTCTGCAATATCATCCCCAGCTTCATCCACTTACTCGACAACTCATGCCAAAACCCTACCATTCCAGTGGTACAGCCTGATCAAGATTCCATTGAACTGCATTGCCTTCGTCGTGCCCTCCTCCTCCACCAATATGTCCAGCGGCTTCATCCATCAGTTGCTGCTGTATGACCGGGTCGTTCACCTCCGGCTCGTCCTCTACCCAATTCCGCTGACCCGTACAGTTGCAGGGCATCCCCCCAACGTACTCTACACCACACAGGTAACAAAGCTCAGCGCCGCAATCACATGTCATGTGGTCACTGCCGCTGCTCTTCTCCACCATGTGATTGCATCCAGAGCAAGCCTTCTAGCCCAATGTCGCGGAGTTCCTGATCCAGTTTGTTGATGCATTCTGGCCATTCGTCTGTCTTGGTATGCTGTACCTCAAAGCTACCTCTCCAGCATCACTCGTCCGGTTGTCGGGGTTTTCGGGAGGCAGGTGAAGGGGAAGACCATCTGTATATATTTAATGTTACTCATATGCCATTGTGTGTCCTGTGTTAGTAACACACCCTTAGTATTCGCATGCATAACAAACTCGCAGCACAAAGGTTGCAAATCCCATTGATTTCACAGTGCTAGCATAAACTCAAATAGAAGCCCTACTTGGCTTGTCTGCCTCAGTAACTGTGCTTCCCCGTTTCATAAACTTCATTGCTTGACAAATATTAAAAAGACAAAGATGAGCCATGTTAGCATATTCGCATCATCAATAAGAGACCTTGCTCCTTCCGTGTTGATTAATGGGTTGCATTGGCGAGATATCGTTGTTCGCGAATGCGGTCGTATATTTGAATGTTTATTGTCAATGACTGTTGCAGGTGACGTGGCGATCATGCATGGAAGACACCAGTTACCACTGTTGTTCACCACCCCAAGTGTTCTCCGCATGGTCCCAATCTGGGCCTTGCGTGGTCTCGCCTTCCGCAGCCGCAGCATTGTCTTGTTCACCATCCTCGCCGACAACTTCGTCAGTTCCTAGTTGTTGACCGACGCCCCAATCTTGCGTTCCGTGCCACGGTGCAGCATCTCCATCTGTGTTGACCTGATCCTGATCGCTCCAGTCATCGTTTTGAGTGTTCCAGCCATCGTTTGAAGTATCCCAGCCGTCGCCATTCCGACCACCATTGTTGGTTTCCAATTCTTCACCAAATTCCCTATCCTCATGGCCCAAGTTAGCCAGACCGTCGATGATCTGCTGCTGCATCGCTGCATCGTTGGCTTCAGGTTCATCATCCACCCAATCTCTCTGACCAGCGCAATTACAAGGCATTCCACCAATGTACTCTCCGCCACATCCGTAACAGAATTCCGTCCCACAGTCGCACGTCATATGGTCGCATCCCTCAGCTTTCTCCACCATTAACTTGCAACCAGGACATGGCTTCCATCTCTCCTTCTCGAACAGTTCTTTGTCGAGTTTGTCGATATGTTCGGGGCATTGGTTTGCTTGAGTATGGTCACTTTCCAAGCAGAGGCAACCGGTACATGTTTTGACATTGCACTTGGAACAAAGAGCCCATCTATGCTCCTGGTCGAGTGTGTCCTTGGTCAAATAAGCAGAGCAAGTCTTGACGGCGCAGTATACTGGCGCCTTGTCCCTGTATTCGTCCTTGACCTCAATCCAGCGGTTGAGGTGTGCCTCAGTGAGATGTTCTTGGATCATCGGAATCTCGATTTCGATGCCGCAGCAGCGTGGTGGATAGCTACGACGGGACTCGAGCCCGACTGCGATGTTTCCGTTCAAGCAATCATTACACCGAGGACAACCGCAATTGAGCATGACTAGCTGCGACAACTGGCGTTCAGTGAACGAATCACCGCAAGCACATTCGTAAACAGCAGGAGCTGCTGAATGATCGTTGTCTGAAGTGTAGCCAGATTCGAACTGCGTGTGAAGAAGTTGAGCAAGCTCAGCATCTTCCTGCTCTGCTGCTGTCAATGGCCGTGGTGGAACTTCTTCGTCGTTGAGGCCTTCGAAAAGCTGGGCAGCGTTGAGCTCGTCAGCCATTGTGTAGAAGAGAATGCGTAAACTTGTTGAATCGTTGGAAGTTGAAAGAATGTTTGGATATGACACGAGGGAAGAACATCTCTTTATACGCCATGAACGAAGTGAAACTGTCGCGCTGATACGCCACTCAAATCACGATGTTTGTGTCACTATGAACAAGGCTGTGGATCGATGTAGTGAAGTTCAGACAGGTGAAACTCGGAAAGTACTTCCTTTGTTTGCGAGTCCAAGTGGAACAGGCATGGTATTGTGAAGAGTGAAACAGCGTACTTGTGGAAAAGTGACATAGCATCTCATAACGTTGTGTAGATCAATATGTATAGTGAGCAGGCCTTTCTGAACATGGACTTTGGATTCAAGCCATTGTGTCTGAGGTGAGGCAGAGAGACCTCTCGTCTCACCTGCGTGATGGGTGGCAGCTATGCTCATCAACTTCTATGTGCATGTACAAAATCGCGTGAGAGGAGTGAAAAATTGTGACAGTGACTTTGAATGTACTAGGCATATATACATGGCCTGTGAAGTGAACAAGAAGTTTGTTTCGCAAACAGCCCAGTAGACTTACCTTTTGCGCATTGTCGTGAGACAAACACAAACGAGTTTCGCATAGTAACAATGCCGACAAACCTACCTATGCACTTGTATAGGACACTCAAACCAAACAGTTGTGACATGACACGTGTCCGATCTTCCTACCGTGACCTACCTAAGTGCACACCATTCACATCACATATGTGAAGATTGCGATTCCAGAGCATGTACCACATAACGTGTACGAAAAGCGAGCACTAGCCAGTCTTGTGAAAGATTGGGATATCAACACCGGTGCTCTTCCCATCAACTGAACAGTTCAGTATCTTGGTCCTTGATTCAATGGAATGTTAGTCGAAACGAAGACTGAAGAGTCCATGAGAAAGACCTGTGGTGGGCCCCTGAAATTATTGTACATGGCAGCACAGAATCAGACTTTTTCGAGTTGCGATTTCGTGGAGCGAATTCGCAGAGACTGGCCTCAATCGTGATCCTCTTCTGTCAAGCCTGGGCAACCCTCCATCTCGGCATCAGCATATCTATACTTACACCAGAAGCAGTAGTGCCACTTCTTTCGCAAGAAGATCACCAATTTCTCGAGTTTCTCGGCTGATTCAAGCAGATCGAATTCTTCCAACTCTTTATCTTCTTGATCCAGCTCGAAATCAACTTCTTCAATCTGCGATTTTCGGCTAAGAGCAAGCTTGTCCTCTCTCTCCTCATCAGGGTCATCATAAGTTGGTAATCTGGATAGCGATTGATCCATGTCGTATCTTAACCTCCTCTCACGTTCATTGAGCAGCCGCTGTTTGACCAAGCCACGCCATAGAACATTGTACGTGCTTAGTGGTCTGCTTCTTGCGGATGGTATGGCTTCACCAGCATTGAGGTCCTCTTCCTCGAGTCTCTCAGCAACTTTCATAGCACCGTAGAATTGGCCCTCTTGTCGTTTTTCTTCTCGCTCTTTCTGCTGACGGACCCGAAATTCATCGGCGTCGACTTTCTGGCGTTTATCGGTCTCTTGTCGCTTTTCGACTTCTTCACGAAACTTTCGCTTCTTCTCTGAGTCAGCGCCAATTCCACTCCTGTCCTCCTTCAGGTCAACACCAATGGGCTCGAGGAGCCTCTTCTCCGGCTCGCCGTTCGACGTCGCTTCCTTGCCAAGAGCGCTTCCAGGCTTGTAACCAAGAGCAGCCATCATCTTGAAACCCTTACTGCTCTTGTCGACATTGGCGGTGTTTAGCGCAGCCTCCCGTTTTGTCCGCTCTTCCTCGGCGAGTTGTGCTTTTGATTTTGGTCTACTTCGTTCCTCGGCTTCTCTAGCTAATCGCTTCTTCTTCTGTGTGAAAGTTTCTTGCTTGGTATTTGTAGCAGGCTCGTCGAAGCTCATCGTAAGGTAATCATCTTCCTCGTCTGGGACTACGCTGGCATGAACTTCAGAAGGCATTTTCGCGCGATGCAATGTGCTGGGGGGTACCTGAATGGCTCAGAGTTGGGTGACAGTTCGCGGTCCAGGGTTAGCAGAGTGTAGAAGGTGCGAGTCGGGCTAGAATAAACGACAGTTAGTGCAGCTGTGGCTCCGGATTTGACAGCTTCATCACAAGCTCTTGGAAATCTTTGCAATCTTCTCTACTCTCATAATCCACATGCTCCCACCGAACAGCCCAAAATTGCCCATTGCAACAACGTCGGTTACACAAATTGGTCCTAGGATGTGAGGACGGTGTCAAAAAATGATTGTTAAACTGACGTGAAGTACGGCACACATGGAAGGTGCACCCCAAAACCTCACAATCACGTGGTTTTGAACCGCTCCCTTCTTATCTGCATTATGTCCAGATAACCCCAATTTCTGCCCCAAAATTGGTCACAAATCGACGTCGAAATCATCTCTGAATCTCTTCGTCCAAGACCTGTGACGCAGTGGTTAGCGTAAGTGCTTGCCAAAGTGTTGTCTATGGCGGAAACTTACTGTTTCCTTAGGTGTGTGAGTATATACTCTACCTTCTTCCTCCATAAAAATACTAATAAGCGTATAGCGTTCTTATAAAAGTTTCGAAATACGAAAATTTTATGGCTCATTGAGTTATGCGAAAGTCGCGAGTTCGACTCTCGCCAGGTCTAGCAGTATTCTTTTTTGGTTCATAATAGTGCTGTATCTATAGCTATAAAAATAATATTCTCCTATTATACTCAATACTGATATAAGATCACCTATATACTGCAGTCAAGAGTAAAATATCACTACGTATCCATCCTGTCCTGTTATACCTATAAGTATCACCATAGCATTTGCGGGTTTCCAGCCTTACAGTATTATGACCGATGGCGTTACGGAAGGCAACGCTGTTTTATGCTCCTAAATGGCTTTTAAGAACAGCCTAAGACCATACGTCAGCATGACTACTAACCTGATATCTTTGTATAATGGGTAATGCACGAGACACGTCAGACTAAAATTATGGAAGAACAGCAATACACCCAAAGTCTTGGTTTTTGTATTATCAATTTGAGTGGTTAAAGCAAATCTTATTCAAGTAATTGGTTGTCTGTACGCCTCCACGCCCAGGACGCAACCGAACATGGTCCTAGTATGGCGACAACCATATTGAATGTGTTCCCCACAAGCTGCGGACGTTTCGAAGCACCAGAGTCAGTGGCGCAGTATGCCTAGTGGTTGTGGTGATTCCCAAGTACTGGCCGACGACCAAGCTCTTGTTGCAGTGTTGGTGGCAATAGCACGTACTATATGTCCTCCCCCCATTTCGTACGGCGGCGTCCAACTCCCGTTCCAAGTTCTTGACTGGACGTCGAGGAACGACGTGTCGTTGCCTTGAAATGATTGTGAGAAAATGTGCTTCCCATAGGTTGGAAGGCGTCTTGATTCAGCGCATAGTGGAATGCAACAAATTTCCAATATCGAGAATTCATGTCAAACCGCGGTGTGTTTGTATTTGAGATACAGTCCTGTTCCGTCTTATCTTGACCAAGCACAGCTAGGTCTTGTTCTTCGCGACGACACACCTCTTTCTTGGCAACCTGAGCACGTGTCAAAGTAACAAGTTCTGCGTGATGATTGAGTGGAGTTGTCGTTTCATCCTCTTCATCTTCGAGATATGCTTCGTGAATCCGAAATGGATTCTCGAGGCTTGGTTCATTACTGTTGTCGTCGTTGTCGTCATTGCCCTCTGGATTACGCTCATCTTCGGCTTGATTGGGCTCTGTAGTAGACAGCGTGTTCGTGTTGGTGACCTGCTTTCCGGACCGGTTGGTTGTTGAGCAGTGTCGGTTGGCTGTTGAGTAGCACCGCTTGGCACGCTAGCTATGCCAATATCGCTGTATCGGGTGCGACGCGCTTCGAGGGTGGTCCAGAGATTTTTTCGCCCGACCGCTTCCGAAGGTACGTTGGACTTTCCAGACGCGAGACCGAACAAGGAATGAATAGAGGTGGTGGTGGAGGGAGACAGGCTGTGTCTGGCATACCCGACTGCTTCGTAGGTCGATAGGATTCGGTTGGCATTCCTTTATCCTTAATTTGCTCCAATTTGCTGCGCTGAGTAGTTGCTGTGGCATAAAGTTTGCATTGCCACATAGCATTGTATGCACCATTCCGTAAAAAAATCTTTCTTGTAAAGTACGCCATGTCGGTCGTCGAGATTGGCTCTGGTGACGTTGTAGATAAAGTAAGCTTCATGGTCAACGGATGTCCAATCAGACCTGTTACCATAACGATCACTGTGTCTGCGTCGACCGTCAGCCTCACCAAAATCGATAGCCTCTAAGATACCCGGGAGATCTTCGTCGGTCGCTTGCTGCTTCTGTTCGATTGCAGGCTTCAGGTGATCGTAATAGTACTCGCCCCAGTATTGCAGCCATAGGTCACTCTTGCTCCAGGCTTGGAAATCTTGTACACTGCTAAACTTGAGACCTTCGACTAGGTCATGGAGCTTGTTGTGGAATTGAGGGAATGGCCCCCT
>Ga0115851_102135_pt1 | contig 10451 bp, 13 predicted proteins | sample InSIn2gowninarea_FD_83865 | JGI IMG/M metagenome (GOLD analysis project Ga0115851, IMG submission 83865)
CAAGTTGCAAGAGAAGATAAATAAAATCTATGACAGAAAAGCAAAGGCAGATAAATTTCAGGTGGATGATGTGGTGCTGAAGTGGGATGCAAGGAATGAAGAGAAAGGCAAGCACGGAAAGTTCGAAAATCTTTGGAAAGGACCTTTCAAAATTGCAGCATATATGGGTCAGAATGCTTTTCTTCTGAAGGAAATTAACGGGGAAGATTGTCCTGGAGGGCCGATCAATGGTCAGCTGCTCAAGCGGTACCACTGTTGATATAGCAAAACTGCTTCCACTGTCATCGTAAATACCATTTTTTATTTCAGTTTGGTTTCAGTCTGTAAAGTTAGTTTTTGAGTTATTTCAATGTCAAGTTTGAGTCAATTTCTTAGTCTTTCCAGTTTAATAAATAAGTCAGAGTCCTGTGCTGATTATCAAAATAATGAAAGGCACTGTCTAGCTCCTCCAGAGATCTGTTGTTCTTGGCACCTCCAAGGATCTACCATCCCCCATTGGAGCCAATGTTAGAGTCGCTCTGATCAGCGCTCCGTCAGGGATCAAAACTCTTTATGCATTTCATTTCTAGGTGTCTCACTCCATCCACTCAGCTGCATTCCGCTAGGGGCATGCCATAATCTAACGGAGAAGGTCATGATAATCATTTCCCCCCTCATGCCTGGTTCCTGCTGGCTCAGGTCTTTTGTCGGTAATCACCAAAGTCCATGACAATCAAGGTCTGGTCCTTTATAGGACCAAGATCATTTTTTATGTTTGGGTCTAGGAATCCATCGATTTGTTCTTTGAAAACATGTCCACTAAATCCATGCAGGCCAGAAGGATGCCCTTACATAGCTATGGTTCAGAGAGCTTCATCTTCAGGTGAATATACTTCTACTCTTCTTCAAAACTCTATTTTGAAGAAAAGTCAAACAAGGTCATTTATGACAAAATTTTCCAAAAAATCGCCAGTTGAATTTTTCAGATGTAGTCATGGTTTCCATGGCCAAATGCCCAGTCACACAGTCCCCGCAAAGAAATGGCAAAAATTTCATTAGTTGAGCCAAAATGTCAAAGGAAAAGTGAAAATCAGGGTGTTTTAAAGTCAATAAAAAAGTGCAAAACACAACATTAGAAAATGGGTTTTCAATGAAGAAAAAATCAAACCCATCTCTCCCAAGCCTATATATACTTTTTTTTGCCCAAATCAAGGCCATTGTGCTCTTGCAAGCTTTGGAGAGACATTGCAAAAGTGAGAAAGTGAAATTGTGAGCGTTTCAGTGAGTGAGAGTTGGTTTTCGAGGGCGCGGTGCATACACCAAGGAGCGCGGCACACACAGAGGGCGTGGCGCACACGTAGCCAGCCCACATTGGAAAGTTTACAAGGGCGCGATGCACACCCAACACGCGGTGCATTGGGCTTGGCGCGCGACGCACACAACTAGGGACCAAAAAACATGGCCAAACCACTTCAAATCTTGGGCGAAGGCTATCAAATCCAGAGGTAGGCCCTGTTTACACCTCTTCTCTATCAAATTTGTCAATGATTTAGTGTTTATAAGATGTTTAAATAGTACCCAAAAGCATAAGGTCAACCATGAAAAATCACCAAGGAAACGATGGCTGGGGTTGCAAAAATGTAATGAGAGCACCAAGGTTTCACTCCCCTCCCCTTTTTTTCCCTCGCCTCTCATTTTTCCCCATCTCCCTTTGACCATTTTCCCTAAAGGCTGCCCTAAATCAACCACTAAAACCCTCCCCCCTATTCTTCCAAGCAACTCAGGGCGACTTTGGCAGCGCGCCGCGCACACACGAGAAGGCGCGGTGCACTGGGAGCCCGGCGACAGTGTAAAAATGCCACTGCTGCGGCGCATTCAGAGCGCGTGGTGCACAGAGATATAAGCCCAGAAAACCACACATTTGCCTAAAAAATTTGTGAATGCCTATCAAACTTGAAAGGTAGACCAACTACTTTCACTCTTGCATCAAAATTGAGACGAGTAACATGATTTTGAGACTATGAACCAAATGCAAAATTTTTAAGACATAAAGAAGACATGATCCTAGGGTTTTTGCTACAGTGAAAGTGCTGCCAAAGTGTTCTCCTACCCTACCCCTATCACTATTTTCCCTGTGTTATTTTCCCCTTATCAGTACCCTAACACCACTAAAATCATATTCCTTTCTCCCCCTCTTCCTATGATTGAAAAAAACCCAAACCCTACCAAAATAAATTCAAACCCTACCCCATCAATACTATACCCAAAACACTCCCAAATCCCTAATAATTCTCTCCCTTTAGCCCCTATTCCCATTTCATCATTCCTCTCCTAATACTCCCTGTTTTATTGTCCCCTTGGTGACAGATTTTCAGAGCAACCACCAGTTCCATTGGATTCAGAGGGTAGCATAAAACTCAGGGTACAAACAGCAGTAATGGCATCAGAATTTTCATCAGAGTATGAGGAGGGGACCCACAGTGACACATCTTCAGGAGAGAGGGCCCATAGGAGACATCACTGGAGTGGCAGACATCTTAGAGATGAGCCAAACACCCTCACTGAGCTACAGGCATGCCCTCTTGCCATGTCTTGTTTCCAGCACTTGGCATGTTATGAATTTTGTCAAAGGGTGGCAAATGTTAGAGTCCATCATGAGTTGGCCCACCTTTTTTCACTTCATCTACAGGGAGGTCAATCTGTCCTGGTTAGGGTCACTTTCACATTGATACCGGAAACCCTATTAGTGGCAACAGGAATACCGAACATTGGGGAACAGTGGCATAAGAAAAAGAAGGTGGAGTTGCATCATTATGATCCTTACATCAAGAACAGTTGTTTGAGCCAGTTCACTAGAGATTTTCCATTCAGATTTTTGAAGGAGGAGTATGCCCCACTCATGAGATTGATCATGAAGTATTTTAGTTGCGAGGGGAGGTTTTCTCGCCTTTATGCCTATCACATCAGGTTGCTCATGCACTTCACCAAGGTGCGGATGATGAACCTCCCGTTTTTCATTTGCAACAACATAGAGAAGATGAAAAACTTCATGCAGCACAAGACCCCTCGAAAGAAGCTAAACAATGTCTATCATTTTGCTCTCATCTAGATAGTGGTGGACCACCAGTTGGGATTGCAGGGTATTGCTTGGGAGGACTTCATCTCCCATGATTTCTTCAGCACTCCACCGGTGGTATCAGAGGCAGAACATGAGGTGGGGGGTCCTTCACATCAGTTTGAGCGCCACGAGACTACCACCATGCTAGTGTACATCACATACCGGAAGGGCAGTAGACCATTGTTTGTAGCAGCAAAACGAGTGTTATCTCCACCCGGGGTAGAAGGGGCCTTGCTTCCAACATCAGCATCACAGGAGAAGGGCAGAGGCAAAGAGCCAGTGCATGATGAGGGGCCTTCGGGAGAGCCATCAGGTGAAAGATAGACCGAGTTTGTTCTCCTTCACAATGATGACACAGACACAGAGCCAACAAATGAGGAGCTTAGAGAGGTCATCCAGGAACAATAGTCAGAGATTGAGGCCTTGTCCCTTGATTTGGAGAGGGCCAAGTGGAACATGAAGTATCTGGAACAAAGAAACAAGCAACTAGAGGACCAGCAGGTGATCACGGAGCTGCAAAGCATTCGTGAGCATCGCCAAGCTGCTCAAAGGAGAAGGGTTGAGCTCACATCTTTGGAGCAAGAAATCAATGAGGATCGGGAGGCCAACCTTAAGAGGACCAACATGCATTTGGAGAGGCTACTAGAAAAATCCAACAAGGACCTTGTGCTGCTGAGACACATGGAATTTCACTACTGGGCACGAAACATGAGCGCCAAGGCCCGAAAAAAGAGCTTAAAGGCAAAATTGAGGAAAGCAACAAGGAGGGCAAAAGAGGCAAAAGAGCAAGATAGATTTAGAATCTTGGCTGAGGCTTCCTTAGCTCAGCATGGCACCCCATAGGGAAACTCCAACCCAAATTTCAGAAAATTTGGGGAAGTTTTGGTCACATTTTGATTTTTTGGACAAAAAACAGGAAATTCCTCCTTGTGCGCCGCGCCACTAGCACGACGCTAAAATTCTAGGGCTCCAATCGAGGAATGGTTTGCATTTTTGGATTCAACATGGAAAATCACGACTACTGGTGTCTGGGCAAGAAATTTTGACAAAATCTGGGTCTCCTAAAGGTCAAAAAACACCCGAAAATGGCCTCTCTGCCACTTTTTTGACACACAGAAAGCAGTCTTGGGAGAATGAAGATTTGGAGGGGAAAATGAGCTCCAAATTCAAAAATTTCAGTTGGGTTGGAAAGTAGACAGGACAGGCTTTGTAAAATCCCACTTGAGCACATTTTGGACACCTACAATTGCCCCAAAATAGGCCCAAAAGTGGCGCGATGCATAGAGAATTTGGCATCACGCACAGAGGAAAAACTGCCAATTTGCTCCCGTTTCGCGAAATTTCGGTTCGCGACTTCTCCAAGTGGGCCTGATCATCTACACTTCGATTTTTTGGCACCAAAGGCAGCATTTAAAGATCTTTTTCTCCAAATTGGCATCCATCCAAGTGGAAAAGGAATGCAAAGGGTAACCCCAGCCAAATGTCCTACTTGTGAGCATTGCACCTATAGCTGATGGTTGGCTCTCCATCTCCATTTTGTAATCATTCGAGTAACTCCCCAACCCTTGGGAGTTCTATCTCTTCCTCACACATTCTATATATTGTATGCAAGCTATTTGCAAAGGGTTGGTTGGCTTGTAACTTCTGGGAGACTGTGGGAAAGAAACTCTGTTTCTTCACTGTGTAATTTTGACAGAGAATTAATCAAAAGCAGCGGCTCTATTTCATGAGATTCTTGTGGTTGTGAGTGTAGCAAATGTGTTCTTATGTTCCATATGTATCTTGTTATGTTCCATAATTCAATTCATGTTTCATTTCATTGAAATTTTCTGAGTGAGATTAGGTAGAATTCAATTTTTATTGTTCTGCCTGTGGGAAAATTTCATGTACAGTGTTATTCTTCTGTTGAAAAGGGTTCATAGCACTATGCCCTTTTCACCTTCTTTAGAAATCTATTCATGCCGCGGTACCTTAAACTAAATTGCTACATTTTCCGCCTACCTTGCCTCACGGAATAATCTGTGCCTTTGTATTAAATTCTCTGTTCTTTGCTGAGCGCCAGTCCCATACCATCCCAGAAGCTCGGCCATTCATAAAAATTTGTTTCTCGAATCCCTACTTACTCACTAGCCTAAGGTAAATATTTCATTTCAAGTCATCTCAGACCGTTTTCGATTATTTATTCATTAAGCGTGACTCGGAGAGAGCCCTCTCCTGTTCTGGTAGCGCTAGCTACCAGACTGAGCGTGGTTTGTGGTTACCCTAATTTTTGCCTTTCTTCAGCCTAGGGCAAATTTGGGTGATAACACCATCTATCTAATACCATGGGCCCATTACATTATTACTAACTACTTGTGGTCCCTTACATGATACAGGTTAACCACCTTATTTATTACTATGGCCCATCCCATTATTACATTATTCCCTTGTGTACCTCCCTTTGTACCCCATATTATCCCCCTTAGGTATATAACATTCCACCCCCCTTAACATATTTCATCCCCACAACATGGGAAGAACACAAATAATAAGATCTACTCAAAAGAGTAGTCCACTGGTTCCATGCACGTGTATCTAGCCATCCAAGAGAAAGTTGCACCCTCGATCTCGCTGGTATCTCGCTCACTTGAGACGGAATTTGACCGTGGCAGCTCTTTTGTGTTGATGTGTAGTAGGTGGATTTTCGCTCCTCTCTATCTGTCATGGTGGGTTGTTATCCTGGTGGCTAATTGATTGCCATCTTGTTGGTTGTTTTCTTGTAGGGCGATGTGGGTGATGATATGTTAAAGTTTTAACCAACAGTGTCTTTTTCTTTAATTCACCTTGCTGTGGTGTCTTATCTTCCAAAATTACTTCAACCACTGAGCCCTCATCTAATGTATCAACACCTGTAACTTTTTCTACTTCACCCCCTGTTTGTGTTTGATTGTCGATTATCAAAGGCTCATCATCTGATATGTCAATCCCTAGAACATCTTCTACATCAACCTTCGTGGACTCTACCTGTTTATTGATGGAAATATCCTGTAATGTAATTTTCTTCTTTTTATACCAAAGCTTCAGGAATTTCTTTTGCACATTAATATTGATAGTACCCACGGATTCCATCCAAGGATATCCCAAAACAACATCCATCTTATCCATCTTTAAAGTATAAAAATCACCACGCAACACATACTTATCCATAGAAATCTTCAAATCCTTATACACTTAAACATCCTCATCATCCACCTGTGTGTTTTCAATGTGTTTTGCTGGAACTTGCAATTTTTTTGCCAAACTAACATTCATAAAATTATGCTTGCAACTAGGATTTATAGATACAGTGATTTTTTCCTTTTGAATCAATCCATGAACCTGCAATAAGGTGACACCAGTAGAAAATAACCCCTTACGTGTCTCATTCTCCTTTTTTCTAGCATAAGACCATTTGTCTAAAATGATTCTTTCAAATTCTGCGTCTGAAAGTTTGGTCAACTGCTTGTTGTTAAGTGAGAAATACCATTTGTAAGCCTCATCTTTGAAACCAAGCCACACTGAATCCTTCCAATTTTTTGCCCATACTGATTTTTTTGTTTTATATATTCTTCAATAGTAGGACCATTATCTTTTCCTGTAAAACATAGAACTGCCATGAAGAGGGTTTTGAAAAAAATTCACTTACTTGACGAAAATTTAAAGTGGCCACAATTTAGTCAATATTGCTCAGAATCCCTATTATGATCTGTTTTTGGAAATGCAACGACCATTATACATCTTCCCATGTGATAGAAATCCTGATCTAGGCACTGGAATTTCAGATCCGTGCAGCAACTCTCCCGCCGTCACCAAAAATTCTGAAAAAGAGCTGATTTTAAATCAGCGATATCTCCCTTTTCCGGACTCCAATTTGGCTGATTTTTTTTTTGAACTTGGGTGTTTTCTCACAAAGAATCCAGATCTGCAATTAGATTTTGCAGATTTTGTCCCAAAACGTACAGATCTGCACCGCAAACTTGCTACCCTAAAAAATGTCTACGACACCACTGATTTTTAGATCAATGATATCTCCTTCATCCGAACTTCGATTCGGCCGATTTTTTTTTTGAAATCGGGTATTTTTTCACAAAGAATCCATACCTGTAATTAGATTTTGCAGATTTTGCCCCAAATGTACAGATCTGATCTACAAACTCGCCACCCCAGAAAGTTCCTGCAAAAAATTAAAAAAATTCTCCACTTTTGCCCAAGAAAGTGCTCTGATACCACTTGTTATAAATCTAACTTAGAAATATATGATAATAGAAATATACCCAGAAATAATAAGATCAAAATAGATAGAAATGCTTCTGATACCACTAGTTATAGATCTAACTCAAAAAATATAAGATAATAGAGATAAACCCAAGAATAAGAAGATCTGAATATAGAAATGCTTCACTTTCTTAATATCAAACCCTTGAGGTAGGGCAATACCATACATTCATTCCTTAACGAAGGAGAGCACTCCACAAGCCATATGCCTGTTCATACAATAATCCTTGACATCCCTCAATGTGGAGTCTCTAGCCTCTATATAGGCCTCATACATACAAGACCATGGGTCATTACCATGGTTCCCTCAATACTATCTATCTAATACCATAGGCCCATTACATTATTACTAACTACTTGTGGTCTCTTACATGATACGGGTTAACCACCTTATTTATTACTATGGCCCATCCCATTATTACATTATTCCCTTGCGTACCTCCCTTTGTACCCCATATTATCCCCCGTAGGTATATAACAATCGATCTAAATTTCCTTGATTTTAAGCCTCTATCTTTTCCATTAATGTTGTCTCGATCCACAAATACCAAACAATCAACAAAATCGGAGGTGATAGCAAAAACTCTACACAATGTAAACATTCATTGTCCAAAGGACGTGCGGATGATGGGCCATATGCAAGAAAACTGGGGTGCAAAGGGAAATTTATACTGTTGACATGTAATTAATTAAACTATGAACAAATTTTGAATTAGTATTATTATGTTTCCTTTTGTGAAGCTTTCCATGTGCGAAGCTTTTACTATGCGGAGGACAGAAAATGTGCATGAGAATGGGGGTGCAAAGGGAAAATTAAGTTTAGATGCGTCGGAAGAAGGATGTGCACAGAATGAGATATGTGCGAGAGAATGAAGGTGTAGAGGTTTTACAAGAGTGTGGAAAAATCACTATTCTTCGTACTTCCACACTTCCTCTATAACAACCCCAGGCTATATTTCCATATAAAAAGGCAAAAATCAAACCAAGGTCATGGGATATATATTCCAAGATGAATGGAGGGGAAAAACATCACATTAGCGGTCACTTGTGGTTAATTAATGGCTATGGAAATTAGTAGTAGCATTGGCAAAGGCCGATCCAAATTAGCACGATACAACATCTCAAGCATACCAACTCATACATGGATATCATAGCCATAACAATAATTAACTAACATGCATTCATAATAAACATATAGACAACCGACATGCATGCATAACAATTTGCATTTACACTAAGATCCAATACTACAACTTCGCTCTGCTACCACTCTGTAAAACCCCACCCCACATTTACCTACTTTTACAAGCTCTCTATGGTAAACATGAGATGAAAGTTACTATCACATGACTCAACATCGAAGTTCCAGCTATGGAAGTGGGGTCTACTATCCGAAAACATAGTGCAACCTCCAAATGACACCACATCACCCAGATACCAGACAACATTTGTTGATGTTCTTGCCCTAGGTTGGAACTTTCTTTTTCCTAACCTTACATCCTAGCCACACACATGCCAAGCTATGCATGTGGTTGGAAAGTTATAATTGCATGCACAAGCCTTCCTCCATGTGGTTGCAACTGAGATCTGTCGGTTCAAATGGTGTGACTGGCAACCTAGTTCTATATTTTCAGGGCTAGCCACACACCAGCCACCTAGAATTTCCCAAAAATTTCTAGAGTTACCTTAATCATCTATGGATGTCTTCATTCACTATTCTTGGCTCTATTCTTGCTCAATCTTAGCAAACACATGATGGTCATTTCTGCAAACACTTGGTAAATATAACACCTACAGGTCATGAATGCATATTTGTACAATAACTCATTAAATTCATTAGAGAATCATCCAAAAGGCTTACTACCATCTCTTGCTAGATGCATCAAACACATATTAGCTCATGCATTCAAATATATAACCAAGATCCTGTCAAACCATGGAATAGAACCATAACAAGTCCACATCACATAATGATAAATATACCATGCTTATAACCAACATTTAACCAAAATCAAACCATGACAAACCAGTCATAAAATCAACACAATAACCAATACATGTGCTTGTAGATCTCAATAAGAAATAACACATAATATCATATGCATAAAACCAACCAAGTCAAGGACTTCCATGTACCACCTGACTATAGATTGGGGTTGAACCAAATCTTTCTTTTAGCCCAATCACCCCCGTCCCATATTCCAAGCATGAATGTGGGATAACATGGGATAAACCAAAATAGAACCAACCAGGGCTTCCAGAGGCTAAACCACCAAAACCCTCAACCATAGTGATTTCACCTAAACTGGTACGTAAGTCACCAGAACCAAACAAGATTGCATGCCTTGGACTTTCTTCACCGTACCCAAAGGAATTTTCCTATATCCACCCACCTGTCAAGAGTTCTAGGAGAAAGCCCATCTCCATCCACGACCCTTGCGAATTTTCCTGAGACCGCCTCAACTAGGATATGAAATCTACTGGCCATCCAAAGCTTAACCAAAACAAAGAACCCATTACATCATGACTATCCATGAAATGACAAAGGAAAGGTTGTAAACCATTGTCAATCTAGGAAAATACCATGCCAATAATAGTTAACATAAACTATAAACCGATGCATGCACCATGCATCAAATCCCCACATGCTAAATCACACATGCACATTGTTACCTGCAATTCCACAACTATTTTTTTCCCTTACTTTCCGCTGTCCAAACTTCCTCTTGATTTCCTTTGCTTGCTTGTGTCCTTCCTCTCCTCTTGGAGTTCACTTTTTGAAATTGATAAAAAAATTGAGCAAAAACTGTCAATTGTTTCTCAAGTGTCTTTTTATTCTCGAGGTCTCATGTCTCTTCCTTTCCTTTTCTTTTTTCTTTCATTTTCCTTTATTTTATCTCTAATTTCCCTTGCATGCATATTCTTGTCTCTTCATCTTCATATTCTCCAATTTTCCTTTATTCCTTGAATTAATTGCCATTTATTTCCTTTTTCCTTTGCCAATGCTACTACTAATTTCCATAGCCATTAATTAACCACAAGTGACCGCTAATGTGATGTT
>Ga0115851_102136_pt1 | contig 10449 bp, 8 predicted proteins | sample InSIn2gowninarea_FD_83865 | JGI IMG/M metagenome (GOLD analysis project Ga0115851, IMG submission 83865)
TTGTTTTTTGGTGTTGTTGTGAGATTAAAAAAAAGAAGAAAAAAAATTAGTATGGGGGGGGGGGGGGGGGGGGGGGGGGGGGGGGGGGGGGGGAGATTACTAGATTTTTCATTCAGCTCGAAGGTCAAATTTGTGGCTCCCCCACTAATGGTAAGCTCATTCGTCATAACCCATCTTGAGTTGAGGGGGACTATTAGAATATAGGTCATTGTCGGGGCCTATAACCATTATTAGCTTTCTTGGTCCGTGGTCCTACTTTATTTGCACAACAATTCTATAGCTTATGTTGTGTATAAAGTCACAATTATTGCTATAATTTGCTTACGTGATAAGTTGTGAGTGATAAAGTAAAAATAGTGGATTCACAACTCTACCATTTATAACTTACCACATGAACAAATTGTGATAAAAGTTGTTATAAAAATTATGATTCTAGCATTACTATCCTTGGATAATTAACACACACGATAATATATAATAAGCAAAAGTAAAATTTTCTTCCCTAGGGTTTAGAATCTTTACTGTTTTCTTTTTTAAACTATTAAAAGTTGTTTTTATTTCTTAAACTATTAGAGCATTCTTATCAGGTGTGCCAAATGCCAAATATTTGGCATTTGGCACACCAAACACCAAAAACAGAGCATCATGAGGTGTGTTAAATGTGTCAAAATTTTGAGACATGCTACAGTACACTCTCATCTTTGGCACAGTACAGATGAAAATGCCAAAACTTTTTAATATTTATTTATTCCACTTTTCTCTCTCTTCTCTCACCGTGACATCTGATTCACTCTCTCATCCTCTCTTCCTCTCCATCAATCCTCCCAACCTCTAATTCACTCTCTTAACCTCTCATCCTTTCCATCAATCTTTCCAATCAGACATTGACAATCAAGAACCAAAACCACGCCAGCGTCCAATCAAGCTCCGCCACCGTCCTCCCTACTTATCCCCTAAAGTTCGATCTCGCCGATCTCTCCTTTGAACTTGCTGCCGATTACTCCTTTGGTCTCACTAGCGTCGCCGCCAATCTCGCTAGTCCTTGCTAGTCCTTGATCTCGCCAGTCCTCGTTGCTAATCACGTCGCCGACCTCCACAGTCATCACCGATCGTTGGTTGAGTTTGGGTCGGCGTTTTATTCTTTATTTCTCTCTCTCTCTCTCTCTCTCTCTCTCTCTCTCTCTCTCTTTCTTTTTCTTTTTCCCTCTCTCTCTTTTCCTTTTTTTTCTTTTTTTTTTTTTTTTTTTTCTTTCTTTTTTGTGGGTGTAGTTTGTGGCGGTTGATGTGTTGTTGGTGGTGGTTGTTGGTTGGTTGGTGGCAATTGCCATTGAGTTGGGTGTTTGTATATTGGCTGAGATTTGAGATAATATATTATTTTAATGTGTAGTAAATATTATTTTAATGTATAGATTTGAAAGATAAAACATCTGATAAATGGGATATTGTAAAATGATGTGCTAAAATGATAAAGTAAGTTTTTGGTGTGTCAAAATGACATTTTTTATGAGAGAACTGATGAGAATGCTCTAATGTTATATGTCATTCCATCTAATTTCTTTAATTTTCTATCCTATACATATAAACATGTAATAGAATGTATAAGTGACAACATTTGCTAATTTCACATGGACCACTAGATAAAAAAAGCATAGTTTATCAAACAATTTATTATACTTTTAAAAGCCAGACAGGTGGCATAATTTGATTGGTAACGCACATTAGCAAGAATTTTATTTTTTAAAATAATAAATAAAAGTAGTGTCTTTTTGAGCCATCAGAGGCCTAAAAGTTTTATTTAGAGCATTCCCAACAAGAAAGGTAAAAATTTTAGCTTTTACCAACTCAAAAATTTACTTTTTCTATTTTAACAATACACTTTATAATTTACCTAACATCAAAACTTCTATTTTAACATCCACCACATTAAAATTAAAATACTATAAACAAACTAATAAAATAAACTAGCCTTTGGGCACACGCGTACTTAGTGGCTCCTCTATTTTTTTGGGTAAAGATTAATAATTTGCATTTATTATAATTTGGGATTTCTACTTTTTCCAATAAAAAAAAATACATGGGGTGAGTTTTGTAGATCAGAGGAGTTTTAAAATTAACAAAAGAGTGATCCTATTTTGCAGAGAGATAATGAGTAGAAGTAGGAATTTAAATTAACGTAAAAGTAGGAGTTTATTAGAAGCATGAAGGCATTTCAAGGTAAAAGTAGGAATTTATTATTTTTATCAATTTACTATTATAACCCCATTTTTAAGTTTTAGGTAGGGGTATTTTTAACGGTAAAAAAAATAATAACTAAATTTCTTTTGCCAATTTACTATTTTAAGCCCATTTTTAAGTTGTTGGTTAATTAATTTAGGAGTATTTTTTAGGAAAAAAAACAATAACTAACTTTTTGAATCCTTTTAATATATACAGATATAATAAATCATATCCCACAGCCACCATCAACCTCAACAACCCACTGCTACCATCAACCGCAACAACCCACTGCTACCATCAACCGCAACCTACAAACACAACAGCAACAGCCACATCCACCACCTCCACCGTTGCTTCACCGGCCATAACCACAAACCACAACACTAGAAAATAAAAATAAATAATAAAAAAAAAATCTAGCCAACCAATGAATCTGACCACCACAAATCCACAATGGCCAAACCTATGAATCTGACCACCACAACCAACAAAAACCCACTGGAGCACAACCACTCCGATGCCAATGATCCAATCTCACAACCACGAAACCACCGGAGCACAATCCGATCGGTGTGGTGGGATTGGTGGAAGCACGCAGCGGGATTAGGTTCTTGATTAAATCCGATCGACCTACCCACAGATTGGGATGGAAGCATGGATTGGTGTGGTGGGATTAGTGGAGATTGAAGAGAGAAAGGTCAGAGAGTGGTGGATGTTTGCATGTGAGAGTGAGAGAGGGATAAAGTGGAAACGTGTGGGAATAAAGAATAATTTTTTTTTATACTATCTAGCTATAGTGGGTTGCTATCTCTAGCAGCCCATTATAGCAATTAGTCAAAAAAGTTTAACTTTACCTTCTTTGCTGTAGCGTGTATTTTTGATGTTTTGGTTACTAAAATGATTATTTAGTCGTTTTAGTAACTTTATTGTGAGTGCTCCTAGAGTGTTAGGACATATGTGTTTCACTTGTTAAGAACATATGTCATTCTTTTATGTAATTGGCTAATCCTTTGACAAAACGCACTTTACTTGTATTTGGGTAGATCTAGGATGTGTTTAATACTTCAAGAAACATGTTGTTCAAGTCTAGTATTAAAGCCATGAAGATTGGACCAAGAAACAAGTGAAGAAAAGCTGTTCATTAAAGTTGGACAGATAGCTCAACACCTGCGGACAGATAGCTCGACAGCTTCTCGACACCTCTCGACAGTTGTGGACAGATAGCTCGACACCTCTCGATAGCTGGTGGATCGATCGAGAAAGCTTCTGTCTCCTCGACAGCTTCTTGATAGCTGTATCTGTCGAGGTTTAAATCTCGACACCTCCCGATCGATTGAGGTTACGGAAATCAGAATTTTCAGATCTGATTTATGGGCCAGGCTTTTGTATTTGTGTAGGGTTTCTTTTCTCACAACCTTAGACCTATATAAAGCTTATTTTAGAGGCCGTCACATAAGAGAAAAAAAGGAGAACATATGCAAAAGGTGACCGATGCCTTATTCTCTCTGAAAGAAGCTACTGCGTCTTTGCGCCTTAGGGTTTTGTAACCAAGTGCTTCTTGATCTTCATTGTTGATGAAGTGAAGAACTTTGCAGCCAACAATCTTCCTCTAGTTGGTGATTAAGTCATGTACTGGGATCCGCGCAATTGGTCAGTCACGTATTAGGATTCGTGCATCAAAGGGTGGCGTTCATATATTGAAGAGTTCAGAGGTTCTGAAGCGGTAGAAGGTTTCTGCTGTGAGTTCATCTACGGGGATTGTAGAGTCTAGGGACAAAGGTTTTGTACTAGATCTGAAACTTCTCTTTACTATAGTGGATTGCTTTTTGAGAAAGTTTCCCCCCAGGTTTTTTACTGTGAAACTGATTGGTTTCATTGGTTTTCCTGGGTTATCATATCTTGTCTTATTTATTTTTCCACTGCATGATTTTGACATGATATTGATATTTGGTTGATTTAACAAGTTTTATTGATAATAAATCTAATTAACAACTTGGATTTAAAACTTGTTAATTCTATTAACCGGGGTCTAAATTTCCCAACATAGAGTATTAGCGAAATTGCTATTTTACATTCGCACACGCCCAAAAATTGAGCCAAATTTCTTTAAATAATAATAATAATAATAATTGAGCCAAATTCGACACCGGTAAAGGAATGAGACTAGAAACTAGGCCTGTCCACGGGTCGGGTCGGTTCGGGTTTGGGCCTGAATCGAACTCGACCCGTTTGAATCGGGTGGATGAATTTTAGACCCGTATCCGACCGAATAGTCGGGTCGGATTCAGTGCTTCGGGTCATCGGATGGGCGGGTCGGAGCTGTCGGTTAGGCAGGTTGGGCCATTAATATGGGCCTAGTTTTTGAACTTATATGAAATTTTTGTAGGTAAAAGTTTACAGCCCTTTTAGCCCACTTTTAGCCCAAATTAAGGAGTTGGCAGTCTTAAAAATTATTTGGGTGTCATAATTTTTGAACTTTCCATATAAAACAGATTGGGCCTCTGTTTTCCCTAATTTTTTTTTAAAAAATGGGACTTTCAACTAAACTAAAATTAAGCAACTTCACTTCCAAATATATTGGGCCTTCAGAACAAAATCTTCCTGGAAAAATAACCTCACCAAAGGTCACAAAATAAGCCAATTTCTACCACCTGTTAAGCATTAAATATCCTGGACAAAATACTCCACAACAACACAAAATAAACCTATTTTTACAACATCCGTTCAGCCTCCACACATGGACCACAAAAACTAAACAGCCACATTGACTACAAATTAAACAGCCACATTGACTACAAATTGACTAAACAGCCACATTGACACAAAATCCTATTTTCACCACCTGTGACTTGTTAAACAGCCACATTGACTACCCAAAAATCACCACAACAAATAACCTGGACAAAATAGCAAAACAATACACAAAACGTGTATTTCCATTCCAACAACCACACAAGTAGTAATTAATTATAAGGCAGTAAAATCAATGTTTCCACAAGACAGTAAATCATAAGGCAGCAACCTTGCTGGCTATACAATGTTCCCAGCAATATAATTAATTACAAATTATAAAATACCACAGGTATTTCCAAAAAAAAAAATAGCTTTTCCCAAACATTAAATGACAAATTCTCAAGCTTATAACTAATAGAAAAGAAAACCTATATGATTCCTAGGATTTCTTTCCTATAAGCATTAAGACTAGTATTGTTAGAAAAGCAATTTACAAAAAAGCTTCCAAAATGTTCCCAAAAGGTTCTGCCTCCTTCACAAAATAAGTGATTCCGCCTACAAAAGACCAAAAAAATATTTAACAAATAATACATTTACTACCAAATACAAGACCAAATATAAAGGGCAGCAAGCCAGCAAGCTTATAACAGTAAAAGGCCAAAGGCAGTAACATACCAACTCAGTTATCAATCTTCAACACTAATTATGGGTCGTTTGCCTAAGCTAGAACCCAATTTGGAGCTGGTACTTGCTGATGCACTTGATGATGACTGTTGATTTAAAACTGGAAAAGAAAAGGAAATAAATACAACATATTAAATTTTGTTTGAACATGAGACATAGACTATAAGTTCTAGAATTTAAACATTTTACCTAAATCATGAAATTCCTCCTCCAATGCCTCAACCTCATCCCTTGATTGGCGATGAGAAATTGGTACTGTGGCTTGAAGCCAATTTTGTGCGCATACAAGGTTTTGAACCATGAGAGGAGAGAGAGAACTTCGAAATGGATCAACAATGCGGCCTCCGGTGCTGAATGCTGACTCAGATGCAACAGTCGAAACTGGTACAGCCAGCACATCCTTAGCCACTTTGGACAACATTGGGTACCTACTAGAATTGTCCTTCCACCACCCCAACACCTCAAAATTCCCATCCCTTCTACCATCACAATTTTCAGCTAAATACTTGTCAACCTCATTACTACAACCTATAGATTGCTCAGCTTCTAAGAAAAGCTCATACCGAGAGTGAACCATCACATATGGATCACTTGCATCACCTACCACCATTGGTGTCCTCTCACCCCCACTTGGTTCTTCCACATTTGGGGAATTAACAGAACAGAAAAAAGTATACAACTTCATCAAAAGAGCTTTCACCTTATCAACCATTACACTCCCCACTTCATTCCCATAAATTTCAGAAAAAGAGAATTTCAAAAACCTCAATTTTTTTCGTGGATCAAGAACAACAGCCACATACAAAAGAGGATTAATCTTATCACCTTCCCCCCAGTACTTCTCAAATTTAGTTTGCATGTTTGTGGCTGTGTTTTTCAAGAGGGTGTTTTGGGATTTAACTAAATGAGAAATACTCTCCTGAATAACAAAGATTTCATCAAAAAAGGCATTTGAGGTCACATACAAAGAGCCAGAAAACTTCTTTGTTGCATTTTAAAAAAGCCTCAAGAAAGTCACAAATGCCCTACAATTTTGGAAATCACTCATGCAAGGAGATCCCAAACCACCACTATCTTCCTTGCTCCTAAAATATGATGAATAACCATCATCTTCAAAGTCCATCCTAAGGAATACTTTCTCGAATTTTTCAGCAGTTTCTAACATAAGGTAAGTTGAGTTCCACCTAGTAGGTACATCTAAACAAAGAAGACTCTTGGACTCCATATCTAACCTCTCCATAAAATTCCTAAAGGTTTGATTTCTATTAGGCGATGACTTCACATACCTCACAGCTTCACGCACCCTACCAACAGATGCATCAATTTCTTTCAAACCCTCCCCAACAATTAGATTTAGGATATGGGCACAACACCTCATGTGCATTAACTCATTTCCTAAAACTGTCCCATTCCAATCTTTTGTTACCCTTTGTAAAAATTTAACTGTGGTTAAATTGGAACTAGCATTATCCACTGTCAAAGTGAATATGCCATCAATACTCCACTCACGCAAAGACATCTCAATCTTCCTACCTATAGTCTCCCCCTTATGATCTTCAACTTGACAAAAATTTAAAATTCTTTTATGCAACTTCCAAGTATCATCAATAAAATGACATGTGAGACACATATAATTCAAATTTTGTAGAGAAGTCCATGTGTCCGTAGTAAGACACACCCTATAACCCTTCAAGGATTTCCTCAGCTTCTCTCTCTCACTATTATAAATTCCAATTACATCTCTAGCCATAGTTTGTCGAGATGGAATATCTTTTACACGAAGCTTAGGTTGTAACGTAGTTACATATTTCTTAAACCCATAACCCTCAACACACCTAAAAGGCAACTCATCAATTATTATCATTTCAGCTAGTGCCTTTCTAGAAGCCTCAACAGAAAAAGTTGTTGACACAAGTTTGAACCCTTCATCTCCATCATTTTTGGGTTCAAAAGCCAAGGTTTTCTGCCCTTTATCTTCTCTATTAGGGTTCTTAGGACAGATTGTCACATGAGCTAATAAATTACTAGTATCACAACTCTTACTATCAGCCAGATATGATTTTTTTACAATAATTACATACAGCCATAGTGACACCCTCGTCTACCTTTACTTTTTCAAAATGATTCCAAGCTAAAGACTTTTTCCTACCATTACCAGTACCAGTCTTACTCACTACACTAGGTGGAACTAGGGGCAACTCACCATCAGTAGCTTCAGCTTGGGTTGCAGCAGCAGCCTCTTGGGTGGCAGTGGCAGCAGCACCATCCGCTTGGGTGGCAGCAGCACCATCTGCTTGTGTAGAAATGGAGGAATCCATGACCTAAAAAATCAAACATAGAAATTAGCTAACTAACAATTAATAATAATAATCAAACAAACCAAAAAGGAAAATCTTTGATACTTGAATCTAGAAAACAGCATTCTACATAAAACTCTAACAAAAAAAGAAAAGAACAAAATCCCAACTTTTAACACAAAACACAAAGGGAAACAAAAATCATACCTTAAAGAAACTAGGGGTGTTGGAGTTATGAATTTGAAGACTGAAAACCCCACTTGGACAACTTTCAATTCCTGAGTAAAATTAAAATAGGAACAGAATTAATCAAACAAGTAAACAAAGAACAAAAAACTTGGGAGTTTATTTGATTTTTAACAGTATAAATTTTACTAAATAATAAAAGCTGAAACATTGAACACATCCACAACAGCTTAAGTTACATGCATCAACTCTACGTCTCTAACAAAAAAAGAACAAAATCCCAACTTTGAACACAAAAAACAAAGGGAAACAAAAATCATACCTTAAAAAACCGTGGGTGTTAATTTCAAGTTTGAAGACACTGAAAACCCCACATGTACAACTTTCAATTCCTGAATAAAATTTAAATAGGAACAAAATTAATCAAACAACTTAAGTTACTGAACAAAGAACAAAAGTAAATGGTTAAGGTTTCAACTATTTCTAGTTAGGGTTTCAAATTATAAAACTTAGGGTTTATTTGATTTTAACAGTAGATTTTCATAACATATATAATTAATGAGAGACTGAAAAAAAGAGAGATGAGAAAAGGAGAACACATACCCTAGGTTCAACCCATATGATCGGCGGCAGGGAGAGGAGTGGCTGCTGGTGGTGGCGGCGGTGGCGGCGGCGGCTAGGTGTGAAGAACTTGTAGTGAGAAGCTAGGGTTTGGACCTTGGAGTAGAGAGAGGCAAAGTGAGAACTGAGAGTTTGAGAGTGTGGTCTGTTCATTGTTGAGAAGACCGAAGATGCAAGCTTTTAAAGGGTGAAGATTGAAGACTGATGAAGATTTGAGTCTTGAGATTTCGTATGAAATTGGTGAAGGGACTGTAGAGATTAGAGAGTGAGAGGCAGAGAGCATTTGTGTGACTGTATGAGACTAGAGGATTTGGTGAAGTGATTCCAGGTTTTGAGGATTTGAGATTGAGAATCTGAGATACAGAAAGAGAGAGAGATGCAGAGAACGTTCTTTGAGAGTGAGAGACAGAGGTATGAGATTGCGATTAGAGAGAGAGAGAGTGACTGAGGTCTGAGGTCTGAAGCCGTGGATATTGGTGAGACAGTGATTAGGTGAAGAATGAAGAGATTGAGGCCGTTGATCACTTGATCAGTAGATCTTGATTCGGTGAAGAGTGAAGCCTAAAGTCACTGAACTCTGAATAGTGAATAGTGAGAGAGAGTGTTGGGATATGAGATTATATCAGGCCGTTGATCACTTCATCTTTAATTGTGACCGTTAGATTTTGATAGTAATTTAATTTCAACTGTTGATTTTGTCATTTTGAAATCTCTGACTCTCTATGCTGTGCTAGGAGCTGTACAGTAGAGTAGATTGAGGCCTAATATTTATAACCGTTGATCAACAACTCTTTCTTAATAAAAAAAAAAAAAAAATTTTGAATGGTTGGATTTAAAATTGGGAAGTTGTGCCCAGTCCAGCACGTTACCCACTCCACTACCCGGAGTCCCAGACGACAAGACTTAGAGCTGACTGAAACTGAGTGGTAACAGTGATTTATTATTTTATTTTATCAAATATTCGGTCGGGTCGGGTTATTCGGATTTTTTATTGTGTAACCCGAAACCCGAACCGATTATTCGGTTCCTCTTAAAACAACACCCGTATCCGACCCGTATATGCACTCGGATTCACCCGTGGGCCTTCGGGTCGGGCGGATACGGTCGGGTGGGTCGGATTATACGGGTCGCTGGACAGGCCTACTGGAAACCCAAAGAGATTTCAAATCAAGGGGAAGTATGGAGATGATAGTACGAACAAGAGCAGAAAGTTGAAGTAATGTCTGAGCGTGGGCATGAGCTGAGAGAACTTTAATTTGAAGACAATCATGGCAGTGTACAGTGATAGTGGTGCCATGACACATGATGGAGGAGGCATGGAAAAGGCTTAGCAATACTTTGTGCTTTTTAATAAGCTTCCATTTTTGTTTTACAACAATAATCTTGCCAACTTTAAGCAAAAAAGAAAAGAAAAGAAAAAGCTTTATGCAAAAAAATAAAAATAATAATAATATTAATAATCCAAAGCACTTACTTTATAGTTGATTTTAATGTTATTTCATGTTTTGTGTATAACTTGTATATGCGTTTTCATTTCTTTTTTTGTTGAATTAATTAGTAGACTAATAGACTATTGGCATTAATTTTAAGATTATAAATTTAAGATTTATGTAATATTCAACTTTTATTTTTGTGTTTTTTTTTTCTTTTATTTGTATTGAAAGAAATATGAAAAATTAAAAGAGGTTAGAAAACATGTTGGAAGTCCTTT
>Ga0115851_102137_pt1 | contig 10449 bp, 8 predicted proteins | sample InSIn2gowninarea_FD_83865 | JGI IMG/M metagenome (GOLD analysis project Ga0115851, IMG submission 83865)
ATTCAACTTAACTTCAGGGCGAAATTCCTTAAAGAGGGGGAGTGTGTAATGTCCCATAATAATAATAATAATAATAATAATAATAATATCAGTAAATAAATAATAAATAATAAAGAAAAGATAATAATGGTAAATAAGTAGTAAAAAATAAAGAAAAGATAATATTAGTAAATAAATAATAAATAATGAAGAGAATGTAATAATAATGATCTCTTATGTTGTTTTGTTGACTTTAGAAAATATTTCGACACAGTTCCTCAGGATAAGCTATGGAAGAGGTTAGAAGAGATCATGGTTCCTCTTAAGTCAAGGGTTTTTGTGACTAGGCTATATGAGAATGTTATTGCCAATCTTAAGACCACTGAGGGTTGGTCAGAAGAAATAAAATGCAATATCAAAGTTAAGCAAGGGTGTCTCCTATACCCCGCCCTTTTTGGCATTTACATGGATAAGCTAGAAGAGTGTTTGGAAGTTGTAGGATATGATGGCCCAAAGCTCACTGGACCGACCATTATTCTTCTCATATATGTTGATGATATCATTCTCCTAGCCAAGAGCCATGACGATCTCTACAAACGTCTTAGAATCCTCCAAGATTACTGCTTCGAAGATGGGTATGATTATTAATACAGACAAGACTAAAGTCATGATAATTAAATCCAAAAAGATAAACTATGATAACTTCATTTATGATAATAACTACTTGGAGAAAGTTTCCTCCTACAAATATTCGAGAATTGACATTTATCGTCAACTCAACTAAAATTATAGCATTGAGAAAAGGATAAATGGAGGTTGGAAAACTTATTATGGGCTTGAAAACAATTGTAAGTCGATTGATCTTTGGGTATTGAGTAAAAGAAAGTTCCTCTTTGAGACTCTTGTCAGCCTTGTTATTTTATACAGATGTGAGGTTTGGGGTTGTAGTATATCTAGAGAATCATGGAAGAAGATTGAGTTGATACAAAATCAATTTATAACCTACAACCTCAAGATTAAAGGAAATACTCCCTACCCCATCCTCTTAATTGAAGCTAGCCTTTGCCCCATTGAAAGCATGGCTATGATTAGCTATTTCATGTATAAGAATAAGCTATACAACATAGAAGCCAAATGGTTCCCCAAAATTGCTTCCAAATCTAGCCAAAACCCCCATCTCCCGCTGAAGTGAGGCTGGCATAAGGAAACTTTGTCTTGGCTAGACTATTGGGGGGTAAAATAGGAGATAATATTAAAAATATTATTACTTCCAAATTTAAGGATAAGTTGTGGGAGGATAAGGAGTTAGAGGGAAAAATGAAGCTAAGATATTATAAGGAGGTGACTAACCCCAATCTTGATAACCAGAACCATCTTTTTTTCTTGAACAATGCTAAGAAGAAAATGAACCATTGCCAACATAAGAACTAATTCTCATGGACTTCAAAGTGAAACCGAGTGTTGAAATTCCCAAAACACCCTAGGATGAAAGAGTTTGTCACCTTTCCGATACTAAGAGGGTTGAAGATGAAAAACACTTTCTCTTGGACTACCCAACTCTTATTGACATCTGTTGTAATTTTCAAAATCTTTTGCCACACTACCAACCTTCTTAACTTGTTAAGTCAACAAAACTATGGCGATCTAGGAACACTTCTCTCCCTTCTTTTCGATTATAGAAATAAAATATTAAAGAATCTCAACTAATCTTTTACTTTCTTAACGTCGAATAGACCATATTGATCTTAGTGAAGGTTAATCATCATCATCACATATCAAAAAGGCTTTAATAAAATTTAAAAAAAAAAAGAAAATTTCTATACTAAGCCACTGAAATTCATCGAACCTAAAACCAAATTGAAATTCAAATAAAGTACAAACGAAAACCAAAAAATAATATTCCAATAATTTTAATAAGGGTTTTGTCCTATTTAATTTTTTTTGGTTTAAATTTATTCACAAAATTCAAATTAAAGACAATGCTAACCTACAAATAATATTTGAATGGATTTCAACTAAGGTTTAGTCCTATTTTTTTTAATAGAGACGTGGCTTTTTGAAAACCTCATTATGTGTAGCTGAAATTAAAATCCTAAATGTATAAACAAAAATTATTTATTTTTTATAATTAGGCCGATAGGCCTTCCTTTGAAACAGACTTTCGTCATCTTTTTCATTCTTAGGTTGACACGTGGCCTGAAATTTGGGTCCAGTGAAACGCGATTTGCAGAGGAAGGTCGGGATTATAAAATACTCATCGTCGGTCTTGACCTTGAGATGTGGTGTGCGTCCATAGGGAATTGTCTATGCAGGCACGAAATGCACTGGATGTGTGGAAAACCGCTGAGTCCAGTCGAGGTAGAAGTCGCTAATGATGCACACAGGGCGTGGTTTCTGTTGTTGGATCCACTGCTTGATTGGCTCTACTAATAATCGAAACGAGTAGACGAGAAGAGGGATGGATTTCCAGGGAATATCTTCTTGTAGTTTGTTTTGATTTGATGGGAGGGGGATGTACAGAGGCCGAATGTCCAGGGACTCTGTTTTTTCTCACTGTAAGAAATGTTGCAGGGGAGGGGAATGAGAACGCGTTGTGAGAATCGTGACAGAGATTCCATGGAATGCCAGTCGATAGGAAAATTCGATAAATGGAATCAATTGGTTCTGTTCAGGGAATGGAATGGCCAGCACATGGGGAGATTTCCTGCTACTGGTTGTAATGGCAGATGCCATATATCTCTACTATAGTTCGATGGCTGGAAATTTACACACAGCACCGAAATGTGGATTCACTGGATTACAAACATTCCTTTCTTCTATATGTAAATCAAATTTCATCATCCTTTTCATTCACAAATTGATTGTAATAGATTTTCAGGTAAGCTTCCATCTGAGATTGCCAAGGTAGGGCTTTTATCTGTTTTCAATGCTAGCACTAATAAATTTTCAGGAAGTATACCAGATGCGCTTTATGGGTTACATAATCTTGATATATTGGGTTTGCAAGTAAATTTACTTTCTGGTAACATTTTGTCGAGTATTGGGTCTCTGAAATAGCTTACTGAGCTTAACTTGAAAGGAAATGATATTTCTGGTGAAATACCTATGCAAATGGGTGATCTCCAAAACCTCAGATACCTTGATCTATCCAGCAATCAACTCAAGGGGAAAGTCCCTGCATCTTTAGCCAACCTTACGTTTAATTTCCTAAATCTATCAAACAATCAATTGTCTGGAACAGTCCCCAATAGCACCCCCATCCACCCTGTTTGATCGAGCAGTTTATAATGTCCAAACTGACGAGATGGAATTTTCGAGCTTGTTGTGTGCCGGCCCATATGAAACCTGTGATTATTGTATTAAGCTTGTGCAGAACTCCTTGAGGTAAATTGACAATGTGCATCCAGTATATAGGGATGGTATGCAGAACATATTTTACCAGAATAATACGCCCCCAGGGATATCCACCAGTGACACCACATACATAGTCGTTTTCTGATTTTTTCCAACTAGTCCCAGTCTTTGATTTTGTATCCGTTAGGCTTTAGAAAAAAGCCCAAGGAGGTGAAGCCCTCGTCCATTTGTGAGGATTTAACCCCAAAGATGTTAGCAATATCCATTATCTCTGTGGCTTTAGGATCACTCGAGATAAATAAAGACTTTGACCAATTCATAAGAAGGCCTGATGCAGTTCCAAAATCTGTAATTATATTGAAGATCACCCACCATTTTGAAGGATATGATTGGCCTATTGTGAAGAGAGCTTCTACAAACATTAAATGTGAAAGGGATACCCTGTTTACATTTCTGCAGCCAGTGATTTGTCCACGATCTCGAGCATTTGTTAATTTTTTGGACAGACCATCAATTGTGATGAGAAATAGAAGAGGAGACAAAGCGCAACCTTGTCTAAGTCCTCTTGATATTTGGAAGAATGCAGTGCTAGAGAGGTCGTCTTAATGTAAGCTTTAATCCAATTTATCAATAAAGATCCCATGCCAATTTTGTACAGAATCATCCACAATAGTTCCCAGTCAACGCAGTCAAAAGCCCTGGAGAGGTCAATTTTCATGAGGTAGGCGTCAAGTTTGCAGGTTTTGATAGAGTGTATACTTTCCTGTGCGGATGCAACAACGTCATGGATCTGTCAATTCTCCAGGAAGCTTACCTAGCACTGTCACTAAATCTATGGGGTTGAAACCAACTGTTTCAAATGCATTTAGTACAAAGCCAACGGAGAATGTTGGACTTGGAATACTTACTATGTCATCCCTTCATCCAGTTGGTACTAGGTAATCAAGATCCCCTGACTGATATTACAATCTCCAGTTGTAAATATTGCCTTTGCATCTAAATTCATTGTTTTTTAGGAAGATGTTTGATATTGACAACTTACTAGGGCAACTGCAGCATGAGTAGCCAATATGATAACATCAGTAGAGGAGACGATTCCTCTGCATCTGTTCTCCAACAAACCTTTTATTTAATCTATCAGATCAAATCCTTCTCTGCATGTTATCTTCGGTGCTATTGATCATAACAGATTAACTTCATGAACACATTTCTATCACCTGGCATTACAAACTTATCTTCTGTCAGGTGGCACGGCAGCACTGTTCCTGCAGATTCTTACAGTCTAGATCCACTGCTTCAAATTGGGGCGCGTCAATAACATTACAAGTATTTTATAATTTTAATGTAAATTTTGAAATTTTTTTTTACTGAGAAAGACGAGGATGGAGAGAACCCTAACTCTGAAGTCTACACTTCAACCTCCTTTTCCTGGAAGACAAATTCTAAGAGTATCAGCGTCATTATAAGAACACTCAATATTATGAAAACATTCCGTCCATACTATGAAAACAATATATGGTGGCTCATCTCTCGTTACCCATAACTATAATATAAAATTAACACTACAGAAGTAAAAAGATTAACATGGATCATCTTCACCATGGATGAATGAATGAAAAATAAAGTGAATTAACAAAAAGAGATTGTGCTCAACCAGACAAGTAGCAGTGGCAAAACGACATAGATGATAATGAACATCACAATATTGTGGGATTCACTGCAATTTATTTCATATGACAATACACATTTCCCTCATGAAAGATATGACAATGGATATCACAATTTTCTGGGATTAATTGCAAGTCATTTCATATGATACAGATTTCTCTACTGGGATTCATTGCAGTTCATTAAAAGTGGTGATGGATATCACAATATTTTGGGATTCAGGGGGCTTTTTTTCATTGTATAGGAACAACATTTCTCTTTCCTTGCCAATGGCTAATTACTGCAAGGGATTGATTGATTACTTTATGAATTGATGCCCTTATTTTACAGAGACATAATTGGGATCTATTTTGTTGTAATGAAATATTCTGATGCTCATTTATTTTGGATTTGGTTTTCACATTGTTGTTGTTTTGGGGAGAGTTTTCCCTTATCACATCTTCGCCTTGAACTTGGGGTGAGTCTTTGGGATTTCTACATCTGGGTGGAAACAATATCCCTCTACAATTGGTTTTTTCTACCGAGATATGTTATCTATTGAACAGTTGTATTTGTAATTTACATGAAGTTTCATGGTGTTGTTTATGGTTATTTTAATTTTGACTTAAAAATACACACATATATTTCCTTCCATTTTCTTATGCAAAAAGGCAAATACAACATGTTAGAAAAAAATTATGTGCGAATGTTATTCCAGTGATAGTAGCATGCAGTTGGGCTCCAAAGAAAATTGTATTCTAGGAGCTTCAATTTCATTTCTTGGAAGTTGGAATCATATTTTGAAAATTTAAATCTAGGAGCTTCAACTTCATATATTAGAACCATATTTTTAGTTGAAGAGCAAATAAGATACAAAAATTTGAGAGTAACCCACTAAAGTTGAAATGGCCCTTATAGAGTTCATGTTCCATTCCCCAAGGATAGAGTTCCAAACACATTACAAGGATCTATCAAATTGAACTTTAATAAATATCATAAAGGTAACCTTAACATGACTTGATCAAGAAGGATGTTCAGAGATCACTATCATTATAATTTTATATGGAAGGAAACCATTAATAATTTAAAATTGAAAACTTTAATATTTGGAAATACAGAAGCCCTTACTTTCAACTCCCAAGAGTTTTTTTTAGAAAATTGTAAATAGCGATGGATAAGAGAAATTTGTAAAGGACAAATGAATCTGGAAAATACAAATTTGCAACTCCATGGGATACTTGGTTAACTATGTGGACGAGCCAAAGACAAAAAGAACCATGTGTGTCATGATTTCATACAATATCTTTCAACTTGGATAAAAAAACCAAAATATGGCTTCTATTGTTTACTGGCTTCCCAGTTCCCTTCCTTTTTTTTTGTAACTAGTATAACGTTGCTAGATTGCAATTGTTTTTCAATGTTAATTTTTGGTGTTTTAGTCTGGAAATGCATTTATGTAACAACTTTGGGCTTGAAATGTCAAACTATACAATGAAAATGGTGGATATTTGCAAATAGACAGTATCTACCATGAGAACAATTTGTGACAACACATCTCTCATTATCCATAACCAAACTGTATGAAAATAGTCTGTCTATACTATCAAAACAGTGCATGGTGGTCCATCTTTCATTGTCCATAACTATTAAATTAGAAGTAGGACCGAAGTAAAAAGATTGACATTCTCTCAAAATCAACCATCATAAAACACTAGGAGTATAATGAAAAGATCATCATCAACATGGGTGAATAAATAAAATTTAAATTAAATAGTACTTCGTTTTCACATGGAGAGATTGTGTTGAACAATTAGTGTTGGCAAAATGAAATACATAGTAATGGACATTACAGTATTGTAGGATGCAATTCATTTTATACCACATATGACTCGTATGCTCTCCCAATACATTACTGCTTCTCCAGTTTGGGGCAGCTAGAGCCTTCAACTTTCTCCAACTGCCTCAAGTGTTCAGCACATTCCATTTAAAGGTTATCCCTTCAACCATCTCCAGTTTGTAGCAGCCAGAGCCTTCAACTTTCTCCAACTGCCTCAAGTGTTCAGCACATTCCATCTTAAAGGTTATCCCTTCAACCACCTGAAGGGTTCAACACAATCCAACCTAGCGCATCCCTGGATCACCATAAGAAATCATGTCTCAAAGAGTTAGCAGCAATAATAGAGATTTTCATCCATATGTCCCTCTTTGTATTTTCCTACGGCTCCAAACATCCAAACAGTGAGTAGGGTTTCCACCCACATGCCCCTATTTTCTACCCTTCTCTTTATGCAACTCCATGGTCAATTTGTAAAAAATTGCATTGAATTCCATTGCACATAGACGTGCCCCATATCAAATTAAATTCCATCTTCAAAAAATATGTGGATGCATCTACAAAGTGGCACATTAAATGCCATTATACTGTATCAAGTTAGATACCATTATCAAAAAATTTGAATCATCTGCAAAGTGGAGTACAACTACTGTGCATAGATCTTGAATTGTGTTAATAAAACAACTCTGTTTCTTCAAAATCTTTTACCATTTCATCCAAACCAGTTAGATGTTTGTCCACATCCAAATTCCATTATGGATAGATTCGTTCTATATCAAATTAAATTTCATTTTCAAAAATATGGAATCATGAAAATTATGAAATTTCATTATACATAGGCTTGCCATATATTAAATTAAATTTCATTGTGAAAGCATTTGGAAGCATCTTCAAACTGGAGGAGAAGTCATGTGTTTGAAGATTCATAAAGTTATTCAAATTGAAGATTCGTCAAGTTCCGAAATTAGAGAACAAATCCATTTCTTGGAGGTTTGTCAAGTATTCAAAACAATAGTCATTAAACTCTTTATGGATTTCAGATACCAATTTCATGTTTGAATAATAATTCATTTCAAGGAACACAGATGACAAAATTCTTCTGGCAATGGTGTACATTGATCTGCATGCACCTCTGACCGATCATTTCGCTGGCATCTCGCATTCAAGATCAAATCTTTTTCGACCCAATGAAGCCTCATCATTTTCATTCATATGTGACACGGATCGATGACAATCCAATCAACCATCCTTATGGATTAGAGCATACCTCTGATTTGTGTCTGTCCAACGAAGATCAAAAGGCTTGAAACATGGCGCTGATAATTCAATCTCCAACTTGAGCACACATTATGATGCAAGTAAAAGAAAATGGCGAGCTGGAGCAAAGGCGCGGCTTCGATAGAACCATTTTCAACTGTTTCACTAGTTAAGTTCTCTAGTCACCCTGTTTTTTATCCATTTATTTTCATATGCAATATCACCCTGTTTTTTTGCATTTCATTTCCTTTTAGCATAAATGCAATGCAAAAGAGAACATACTTCTAGGTAGGCTAATTTGTTTGCATTTTTATTTGCAGGGTTTATTTTGATTTCTGAAATATTTTGGAATAGAAATGATTGAGGTAAAAAACTGATATTTTTTATTTTGGAATGGGGATTACCAAGAGTTTCGCTGCTACATCTCAGTTCTAACAGCTTTGAAGGAAGCATTTCTAAAGATATTGGCAATGCTAGAAATTTATCTAACCTACAAATTGACTGTAATAGATTTTCAGGTAAGCTTCCATCTGAGATTGCCAAGGTAGGGCTTTTATCTGTTTTCAATGCTAGCAATAATAATTTTTCAGGGAGTATACCAGATGCGCTTTATGGGTTACATAATCTTGATGTATTGGGTTTGCAAGTAAATTTACTTTCTGGTAACATTTCGTCGAGTATTTGATCTTTTAAACAGCTTACAGAGCTTAACTTGAAAGGAAATAATATTTCTGGTGAAATACCTATGCAAATGGGTGATCTCCGAAACCTCAGACACCTTGATCTATCCAACAATCAACTCAAGGGGAAAGTCCCTACATCTTTAGCCAACCTTACGTTTAGTTTCCTAAATCTATCAAACAATCAACTGTCTGGAACAGTCCCTAGTAGCTTGAGTAATTCAGAGAGGCATTTATAGGCAATCCCAAACTCTGTGGAGAAGATTTTCAAGATATCAAACCTTGTGTCAAGATATCAAAAACGATTCTACATCAACAAGCAATTCAACATCATTCACTCAAGGCAATTTCAAAGGAAGTAGAATATAAATTAAGGATCCATCTCTGCCTCCTGCAACACCAATGCGAAAGGCAAAAGTAAGTTTGTTTGTTTGGGCAGAAAGGAAAATGGCAAGCTGTATTGCATGCAAGCTACGTTATCAAATGCAAAGGTAACTACTTCAGTTCACTTCAGTTCAGTGCAAGGAGTCATGGCCACATTCTTTTTATTTCATGTATATCATTTCATGGCAAAATTGATTTTCAGGGTTAAGCTGGATTTATGCAAACTGTATGTGTGCAATTTATGCTTCTTGAAATCTGATATATTTTGATTTGTACTTTTGTTACAGCTGTTGTTGCATGGGGTGCAGGGGAGCCTCTTAAGATTGAAGAAGTGGAAGTGGCTCCTCCACAGGCAATGGAAGTGAGAATCAAAGTGCATTATACTGCCTTGTGTCATACAGACCTTTATTTCTAGGAAGCAAAGGTATGCTATGAATAATTATCATTAAACATCAAGTTTCTGGGAAGCAAACGTATGCTATGAATAATTATCATTAAACATCAAGAAAATTTGAAGGAAGGATATTAATTACACATCTCCAACTGCACTGTACTGTATAACACATACAAATATTGCTTTTAAAATATTAAATTACAATGTGGAAAAGCATATTACAATTACTTAATGTTTTAGTCATAGTGTCAACCAGCAATGTAAGTGGTTTGTTTTAATATTTGCAAATCACAAATTTCTCCGCTTTTCATTTATCATGTAAAATGGTGTAATTTATTTTTTATTTAAAAAAATAAAGTGTGTTGCCAATAAGCTATTGAGCTTTTAGTATGAACGCGTTTTAAACTTAATATATTGATATGAATGGTTTGGTTTTGGTTTTGTTGTTTTAGTATGAAATCTGCTGGTATGGGATGGTCATGGTAGTTATTGCTTTGGTCACTAGCGAGCTTTGTATATGCTTGACTATCTGTAGAGGTTTCTTGCTTTTAATAATCCTATCGGCCTCTCTTTGTACCTTTTGGGACAATTGCTAGTAATAGTTTAAATTAAAATAACTTATTTATTTATCACTATACTTATATAATAATATATAAATTTTAATATATTTATATCATAAAAGAATTCATTTACATAATAATTTAAGGCTTTATATAATGATAATTAAAATTTATATAATTTATTTATTCATCATTATATATGATAATATATAAATTTTAATATATTTATAAAATTAACTGATAAATGTTAATACTTTGAATCATAATCCTACTATATAACTAGTATTAAAATTATTAAAATTTTTATCATATTATGAATGGTATATTATATATATGTGGTCAAATTCTATCATTAATTTT
>Ga0115851_102138_pt1 | contig 10443 bp, 14 predicted proteins | sample InSIn2gowninarea_FD_83865 | JGI IMG/M metagenome (GOLD analysis project Ga0115851, IMG submission 83865)
TGATGATGAATAGCGCTGCATAATGATGGAATATACATAATAATGGGCAGCATGATGATGAAAGCAGATGATATGGTGCTACACAATAAGATGTAGTAAATGGACGAAATGGATAGGTGAAGCCATCACCTTAGAGAATCAGTTGAAGCATAATGTCTTCAACTGATCTCATGTATCATCGTTATAGGAGATGATCTATGCTCAGATCTAGATAAGTCAAAGTGTTGACTTCTATTGTAAATGTATTGTCTCTCTCTCTGTTGAAATTTGAAGAACATAAAAGAAGAATTGATCAAGGGTTTCCCCACATTGGGGTTTGTCCATGGCTGGTGCCACATCTTGTGTCCTCTTGTCTTGGGTTTTCTTCTACGATTTATATTTATGTTCTATCTGCAGTTTACTTTATGCTGATGTGATTGCTAATCTAGAAAAGAATTTAAATAAATTGCTCTAGCATAGAACATACCTAAAATTAACATGATATCAGAGCTGAGGTGAAGACAATGCCCAAGCAAGAGTGAAAGAGCAATCACCGAAGACAGTTGGGATAGGATAAAAGGATCAATGGGTTCCTCATCCCTCTTCTAATTCACCTAGGGTGAAGTTGAAGCAGAGAATATTATCAGAATGGTGTAGCAGAAGTTTCTGATGGCATACCTAAAGATCACGTCATTGGGAAGTTCGGATCTAAGGGTGGAAGGAAAGGTAGATACCTTGGTTGCAATAAGTTCGGCCATCATGCGAAGGAGTGTCTGAATGGAAAAGACACATCTCTTGATGAAGATAACAATCATTCCAAGGATATCTTCAATGATCGAAGGAATGACTGGTAATGCAGGTCATCAAGGAAGAGGTCGACTCTTCAAAGAAAGCAAGGAACCTCAAAATCTCTTTTACGTACCTGAACACAAGAAGAACTTGGTGTCCATTTTAGGAATGGAAGTCGAAGGTTTTAAGGTGGCATTTGTCGATGGAAAGGTATGTGTTTGAAAATAGAATTTTCAAAGATGTTTTTGAGTTCAGGGTTCTATTACATTACAGGAAGTCCACTAGGGACCATGTCCATTAACACATAGCACCGAAGGTCTGTGAGTCAGATGGTGACAGGGAAGCCTGAATTCAAAAAGAGCATGAAAGTACATGATGTACCGAAGGAAAATCTTACAAGGGGACCATTCCCCCTCATGTATCAGGTCCACAGGTTTGGAACAATTCGTGGAGTTTGAGCTTCATGAACAGGAATCTCATGTATATAGGTGGAAGAAAGCCCTTTATGGCTTGAAGCAAAACACCCTGGGTGTAGTATGAGAGGATTGATAGCTATTTGATGAAGCTGAGATTCACTAGGAGTGAAACTGATCCAAATCATTACTTGAAGGTTGTGGATGACAGACCTCTGATACCGGCACCTTATGCAGATGAACTATTTCTGATAGGTGCAGACCCTCTCATTTGCAGAAGGAAGAGGGAGTTGGATTCCCGACATATGTTTTGCAGTTATCATGGTGAGCTCATATTTGGTTGAGCCTCACTGGATTGGTGCCAAGAATCTTCTGAGATATCTTCGAGGCACAATTTCTCATAGATTGAGATACACTGCTGGAAATATGAAAACTACATGACTATCCGAATGATGACTGGGCAGGCAGTATGGAGGATCATTAGAGCACTTCTTAGTGCTAGTTCTCTTTAGATTCTGCTTCAATATCATGGATGAGCAGGAAGCAGAAATCGGTTGTTATAAGTACCGCGGAGACCGGATACATAACTACGAGTATGACCTCATATGAAGTTGCCTGGTTGTGGAAACTCTTCAGTGAGTACACATGATGAATACCACTATGATTCTCTGTGACAACCAAAGGTGGGATTCGATTATTGAGGAATCCCATATTCAATGATTGCTCCTGCAGATAGACATCAGATACTGCCTTATCTGGGATATGGTAAGTCAATGAGCAAGGAGGCTCCATCGCACTAAGATGATTTACAACTCGCTACACTTTGCCAGAGCCCCGGGGAAAGATCAAATTTGTGATTTTCCAAAACAACTTGGAGTTGTCGAGAGACCCTTGTAAAAGGGTCCTGCATGTTGCATACATTGAGCTCTAGGAGCTTTGGGGGCTTGCGGTTCTTACTGGAGCAACATACGACCACAGGGTGACTCACCCTCCCCTGGTGGTGCGCACTGTGGATAGGATGATTCACTCTCCTGTGGACAGGATGATTCGCTCTTCTGTGGGCAAGATGATTTGCTCTCTTGTGGGACAGGATGATTCACTCTCCTGTGGACAGGATGATTCACTCTCCTATGGATAGGATGATTCACTCTCCTGTAGACAAGATGATTCACTCTCTTATGGGACAGGATGATTCGCTCTCTTGTGGACAAGATGATTTGCTCTCCTGTGGACAAGATGATTCACTTTCTTGTGGGACAATATGATTCGCTTTCTTGTGGGACAAGATGATTCACTCCCCTGTGGATAGGATGATTCGTTTTCCTGTGGAAAAGATGATTTTCTCTCTTGTGGGACAAGATGATTCGCTCTCTTGTGGGACAGGATGATTCGCTCTCCTGTGTAGCAGGATGATTAGTTCTCCTGTGAGGCTTGAATGATGTGTTCTCCATGACGATTATGTAACATGATGATTAGTTCTCCTGTGAGTTCTGGATGATGTGTTCTCCATGACAATTGTGTAGCGGGATGATTAGTTCTCTTGTGAGGACATGATTGATTTGTTCTCCTATCGAGGCATCCTACCCATGTAGTCTGGGACTCATGGGAAGTACCTCTCATCTGATCAATGAGAAGGGAAATGAGGATAGGGACCATAGTAGTATCGATGGATGCATCGCTGTATCTATCGTACTCCCTATGCTAGGATGACCTTCATTGATCTGGGATTAATGATACTGGTCTGGGACCAGTGGTAGGAGTTGTACCCACTATGACAGTGACTTCAGGTTAGTAGAGGACTGGTCTGGGACCAGTGGTACATACTCTGAGACTGACTTTGAGTTAGTAGAGGACTGGTCTAGGACCAATTGTAGGAGTTGTACCCACTATGACAATGACTTCGGGTCGGTTGAGGATTGGTCTGGGACCAGTGGTACACACTCTGAGACTGACTTCGGGTCAGTGGAGAATGGTATGACACATTCTCGATCAATTCTTCTTCTTTATGGTTCAGCAGAGAAGAGCAGAGCCAACAAAGCTAAGTAAAGCCAGCAGAGCTAAGCAGAGCTGAACAGAGCTGAGCAGAGTTGAGTAGAGCCAGCAGAGCTGAGCAGAGTTGAGTAGAGCCAACAGAGCTGAGTAGAGCTAGCAACGCTGAGTAGAGCTGAGCAGAGCAGTGCAAGGCACTGATGGTAGAGATAGTACAGTTAGACATATGGATCAACGGATGGAGTTCTCCCTAGTTGAGAGGGACTGTTAAAATTGGAAACTAGGGCCAAACTCCATGTGGGTCATATTATTTATGGCAACTGATATTTTTATTGGATCCCTCTCATTTAGAGGTGTAGGATTGATCTAAAGATCATCCGATTTTGATGAGTATTTATGAAGTTATGAAGTTATTTATGTTATGGACAAATTGTTAAGTCGACCAACAACTTGAGTAGGCTCAGAAGCCCAATAGACGTGTCTATTCATCATCCACATTTTAGTATAAATTGGTGAGGACTTGAAGTCAGTTCAGACATGTATTCTTGAGGTGATCTCCTCTCCACGTCTTGGGTTTTTGGAGAAGGAGAGGACCAAAAGAATACGCTGGCCTAGAAGGAGCCCTAGCTGCAAGATGATGCCCTAATCTATACACAGACATAAAAGACCTTATATGCAGGTAGTGGATATATATATATATAATATACGCTAGTAATGAAGATATATATATATATGTATATATATGCTGAAATGCCCAACAATATATGCATAGGAGGGAGACCTTATGCAGTTAATAAATGAAGACATCCACGTAGTTTATACGTTGTCATGAAGACAATATGTGACAAGTCTCATATATATGTATATGAGAATGATCAGTGATAGGACTGCATAATGATGTAAAGGGCAACATGATCACGATGATCTAAAGGGTAGCATGATCACGATGATGTAAAGGGCAGCATGATGAATGATACTGCATGCTAATGTATGAGTCAACATCACTGAGACTACATGTTGATGGATGAGACAACATGATGATGTATGATGCAACATAATGGGCATGAGCATCGTGATGATGAATAGGGCTGCATAATGATGGAAGATATAGAATAATGGGCAGCATGATGATGAAAGCAGATGAGATGATGCTACAGAGTAAGGTGTAGTAAATGGACGAAATGGATAGGTGAAGCCATCACCTTGGAGAATCAGTTGAAGCTAAATGTCTTCAACTGTTCTCATGTATCATCGTTATAAGAGATGATCTATGCTCAGATATAGATAAGTCAAAGTGTTGACTTCTATTGTAAATGTACTGTCTCTCTCTGCTGAACTTTGAAGAACATAAAAGAAGCATTTATCAAGGGTTTCCCCACAATGGGGTTTGTCCCTAGCTGGCACCACATCTTGTGTCCTCTTGTCTGGGCTTGTCTTCTGCGATTTATATTTATGTTCTATCTGCAATTTTCTTTATGCTGATGTGATTGCTAATCTAGAAAAGAATTTAAATAACTTGCTCTAGCATAGAACATACCTAAAATTAACAAAACTCCACCATTGCATGATGATATTCATCCTGATGATCCTCTAAGGATAAATTGATCCTTGGTATGCTTCTTGCCACCTCATCGACTGTAGATCCTTCTTGAATGTCGGCATCTAGTTTTGATCTAGCATGGTAAGGGTAGTTTTTATAATAATGGGGTTCCCCACAACCCCAACACTACAAAGGGGGTTTCTGGGATTAACCGGGCTCTGGTTTTATAGATGCCTCAACTTTCCTGGTTTCACTCTAAGATCTGAAATTTTGCTAATTCTTACTTGGAGGTCCACTCAATAGTTTTCTATGTGCATTCCTAGCTCCAACAACTTTTTTATTTTTGGTGCTTGAAAAAAAAATTTGCCCTTTTTTTAACCATCCCTTGGTACTTTCCCCTTTATGCTTCATTTGGTGGTAACAAATTTGGTATTTTTTAATTCCTTCTTCCATTGTCTTTGGATTGTTGAATTCCAACTTCTCTTTCATGAAGGTTGGTAGGTTGTTGATAAACCGCTACACCTTGACTTTCTCTTCACAGATGTAGGGGACATATCTTAACATAGAGGTAAACTTAGTTATGAACTCATTGATGGATTGTGGTCCCAATTATAAGTCATGAAAATCTCTCTCTTTCATCATAGAATCACTTGGTTAAATATTTATCTTTAAAGTGCTTCTGGAAGTTTTCAAAAGTTAATTTTTTTTCTCATCAATTCCTCTAATTGTTTTAATATCTTCCCACCATAAGGTGGCTTTATGTTAATTTTAGGTAACAATGGTATGTTCTATGCTTTAGAGCAATTTTACTTCAATTTCTTTATTAGCCCAATATCAATATCCAGTTTAGCAATCACATCAACATGATAGTAAAATGCAGGTATAACATAAACATAAATAGTAGAAGACAAGCCAAGACAAGAGGACACAAGATGTGGCACTAGCCAGGGACAAACCCCATTGTGGGGAAACCCTTGACCAATTCTTCTTATATTCGTCAATAGTTCAACAGAGAGAGAGAGAGAGTACAATTTATAAATCTAATAATTTATGACAGCGACAAAAAGCCCTAACCAAGAAAGTCAACGTTGGTCAAAAGGGATGATTTCTTCCTCAATTCAGCTCGGTCAAACCCAATCAACTTCAACCTCCAACATCAAGTCCAATCAGCCCAAAATAATCCAAAAAAGTCCAGTCAAAATTGGTCAACAAAAGTCAACTCTGCAACCAGCCCTAGTATAGCCAATGTTGGTCAAAGGAGAGGTCAGATTGCCTCAGTTTTAGCGCCCAAATCTACGGCCTACTAGGACAGAGTTACCTCACCGAAACCAAAGTCAAAATAGGTCAACGCTTCAAGTCAACGAAGTCAAACAACCTCCCTGTGGCTCGGTCAACGAAGTCAACAGAAAGTTGTCCTCCTTCCCTTTGCACATGTGAGAGAGAAGGATGCCCAGAAATGCGTACCCAATCACAAGAGGAGAGAAAGAGATGTGAGATGAGATTATGGTGAAAATGACTTGAGGCCTCCTTCTTTTATATGCAACGTTGAGGATGAGTTGCGGGTTTGAATGTCTGTTTTGCTTGCTCGTCGACCTTGACAATTTGTCCATAATATAAATAAATTTATATCTTCATTTGTACATGTCGGAATCAGATATCTTTAGATTAATCCTACACCTCTCATAGAAAAAAGATGACTCCATGTGGAGTTTGGCCCTAGTTTCCAATTTTAACACTACCTCTCAACTAGGGAGAACTCCATCTGCTAATCCATCTGCCAATCTATAATACCTCTATCATCAACGTGCTTCTCTGATATGCTCTGATATGCCAAACTATGAAGAAGAAGAAGTGATTGAGAATGTATCATACCATTCTTTACTGACCCAAAGTCAGTCCCAAATAAAAGAGAGTGTCTCATACCACTCTTATTGACTCGAAATCGATTCCAATCAAAAGAGAGTGTCTCATACTACTCTTACTGACCCAAAGTTAGTTCCAATTGATCCCAGATCAATATCATCATCCTAGCATAGGGAGTATGATAGTACACGATGCATCCATCGTTAGTACTATGGTCCCTATCCTTATTTCCCTACTCATTTCCAGATGAGAGGTACTTCCCATGAGTCCTAGACTGCATGGGTAATATGTCTTAGTAGGAGAAGGATGAACCACTCATCCTGCCTACATGTCGCCACAGGGTATCACAGGGGAAGGCTGAACCACTCACTCTGTACACAACAAACCATTAGGGGAAGGCTAAACCACTCACCATATGGTTGCTCATCGCTCAAAGAAGTACCCCAAGCCCCCCAGAGCTCCCAGAGCTCAATGTCCATATCGTGCAGGACCCTCATAAGAGGGTCTCTCCACTAATCCAAGTCGTTCTCGGAAGGCCAAGAACTTGAACTTCCCTAGGGGATTTGTCAGAATATTGACAACCTTCTCATCATTCCCAATGTGATGGATCCTTATTGCTCCTCATTGTACCATATCCCAGATAAAGTGGTACCTGATATCTATATGCTTGGAGCGATCATGAAATACGAGATTCTCCGATAATCAGTCCCACTCTAATTGTCACAAAGGATCACATTGGTATCCAACACATGTCCAAAAAACTCACTGAAGAGATTTCTCAACCAGGTAGCTTCACAGGAGGACATACTAAAAACTATGTATTCGGCCTCAATGATGCTCAAGGCAATCGATTTTTGCTTCCTGCTCATCCAGGATATTGAAGCAGGACCCAAAGAAAAATAGCATCCAGAAGTGCTCTTGCGATCCACCACACTACCAGCCCAATCAACATTAGAATAACCATGCAGCCTCACATCTATGATAGTGTATCTTAGTCCATGAGTGATTATGCCCTGAAGATATCTCATAAGATTCTTGGCACCAATCCAATGTATGTGATGAGGCTTAGCCATATATTGGCTCAATGTTTTAACTACAAAACATATGTCCGAACATGAGTTCACCAAGAACATCAATGCTCCTATGAGTTGACAATACTCAGAGGCATTTCCCAATTCAGGTCGGCAACACTACCACATAACCTCTTAAAGTTAAGTTCCATTGGGGTAGTCACATGCTTGCAATCCACCATCCCAAATCTTTCCAATATCTTCATAACATATTTCCTTGAGACAAGAAAAATTCTCCTGGCTTTTTCCATACCTCCAACCCTAAGAAGTAGTGCATTAGTCCTAGGTCCTTCATTTCAAATTCAGAAGCCAACTCCCTCTTACATTTGTAAATGAGAGGGTCTTCACCTATTAGAAATAGGCCGTCCACATAAAGTACTAGTATGAGAGGTTTATCATTTTAAACCTAAAAGTAAAGGTTCAGATCAGCTTCACTTCTAGTGAATCTCAGCTTCATCAAATAGCTTTCAATCGTCTCATACCAGACCCAGGGTGCTTTCTTCAAACCATAAAGAGCTTTCTTCAACCTGCATACATGAGATTCCCAATCATGAACCTCAAGTGGATGGTGGTGTATCGGGAAACAAGTGCAAATATCTCATCATGATCTACTTCTTCCTTTTGAGAGAAGCCTTGAGCAACAAAGTGAGCCTTGAACTTTTTAGCGTTTCCATCATCTCCATGCTTGATTTTGTAGAGCCATCTAGAGGTAACAACCAATTTGTCCTGGGGTCTAGGGACCACATCCCAGACATCATTCTTCATAATTGACTTGTATTCTTCATTCATAGCATCCTTCCATACTTGTTGCTTCACAAATTCTTCAAATGATGAAGGCTCATTTTGAATGATAATGCTCATGACATTCAAGTATCCTTGATACCTATTCGGCTTCTTGCTTTCACAGAAAGTCCCTCTTGGTGAAATATGTCTCTCGGCATCTTCAAGAGTCTCCCTAAGCCATGAGGGTCTCCTCTTGAAGGAGGAGGACTCTTGAGGAGGAGAATCAATAGGATCCATAGGTTCATCAATATCAGAAATTGTTTCATCTTCTTTTGCACCCTGTTTTTTTATGTTAGCTTCGTTGTCCTTCCTTGGGATAGGAAGGTTGTTGATCTTGTTGAGAGCTATATCTCTGTTGAAGGTGACATCATGACTTATCTCAACTTCCCTCTCACCAGCCACATAAATTCTATAACCCTTAAAATTTTCACTATAGCCCACAAAGACTCCTTTCTCCCATATGCACCCAATTTGCTTCTTTTCTCTTTCGACACATGAAAATATACAAGACTTCCGAAAATTCTAAAATAAGAGACATCGGGTTTCTTACTAGTGAAAATTTATTCAAGAGTCTTGGAGTCCAATGCTTGATGAGGGCATCCGTTTTGAACATACACAATGATATTTGCAGCTTTAGCCCATAAGAACTTCGGAAACCCTTAATCATGAAGCATGGCACAAACAACTTCTACAATAGTGTGATTCTTCCTTTCAGCCACACCATTTTTCTCGGGGGTGTATGTCGTTGTAGACTCCCTCTTAATGCCAGCTTCTCTGCAATAATCATGGAATTCATTGGATTCATATTTGGTCCCATTACAAGTGCTTAATATCTTGATTCTCTTCTTGGATTGGTTTTCGATCAAGGCTTTGAAGTGACAGAGCCAGGTGAACACTTCATCCTTCTTTTTTGAGAAGTAGATCCAGGTGTTGCAAGCATAATCATCCGTAAAGGTGAGATAATATAAGTATCCTCCCAAAGAGTTTACAAGCATCATACCAGATATGGCAGAGTGGATCAATTACAATATATTTGTGGTCTTGCAATTACTTGAGGGGAATGGTCCCCTTGTAAGTTTTCCTTCGGTACATCCCGGATGTACACCTTCATGCTCTACTTTGAACTCGGGAATACCTATCACCATTTGTCTTACATAGGGTAGGGCCTTATAGTGAATATGGGAAAACCTCTGGTGCCATATTTCAGATTATAGAGATATGTCACAAGACATGGCTCCCAAGGAACTTCCTCCAACTTGATACAAAGTGTCAACCCTGAACCCAAGAGTAAAATCATCTTTAAAATTTCTTTTCCAAAAACGTACCTTTCCATCGATGAATGCCACCTTGTATCCTTTCCTTGCCGAAATGGACACCAGGTTCTTCTTGAGATCGGGTACATATGGTACTTCTTGTAAGTGAATAGTGTTACCTTGATTCAATTGAAGGGTAACATTCCCTACTCCCTTTAAAGGATAGATGGCATCGTCTCCAAGTATGATTTCCAAATTTGTATCCTTCTCTATCAGATTAGAGAGAGCTTCCTTTTATCTGGTGAAGTGCCTTGAGGCACCACTATCAATTAGCCAATTCCCCAAATTGTCCGTGTGGAGGTAGTGGAGAGGGCCAATATAATATATTATTCTTTTTCCTTAATGTTAACAACATTTTATTCTTCATACCTGGAGTTCCTTGCTTTCTTGGAAGGTCGACCATTTCATTGATGTCCCACATTCCTTTTTCCCTTACCATTGGACATACATTCCTTTAATCGTTGTTGTGGAAGTTGCCCTAAAATGATTGTGATCATCGCCATGTGATGTGTCCCTTCTATTTGGACACTCCCTTGCATAGTGGCCAAACTTATTGCAAACAAAGCACCTGCCCTTCCTTCCTCCTTTAGATCCAAGCTTTCCATTGAAATGACCTTTAGACCCTGCATTATTTCTCCTTTTGGCATGAGTGGAGAATGCAGTGGGGTTACTTCTATTAGAAGGAATTTCTTTCTCCACCATTC
>Ga0115851_102139_pt1 | contig 10440 bp, 9 predicted proteins | sample InSIn2gowninarea_FD_83865 | JGI IMG/M metagenome (GOLD analysis project Ga0115851, IMG submission 83865)
AATGGCATGTGTCTAATAACTTGAACATAATTAAAAATAAGATATATATATATATATATATGTATGTATGTATGTATGTATATAGATGTATGTATGTATGTATAAATTTGTGTTACAATTCAAAGGTGCAGTATGAATTTGAAACTGTACAGAAAGGGAATATAATTATTGAGTTGCTATACCCAATCACTATGTTTAGCACATCCTCTTTAGAACACGGGTCACAACCAGATGCACAGTATTTATGTTTGACGTGATCAACTACCCAATGGTTAGGACATGTCATTGGAATAATTTTTTTTTAAATGATCGAAAATAAGGCATGCTTCTACCATTCAACCATTTTAATTATTTTGTGTCAATCCCCCATTTCATCCTCTTCTCTTCTTACAATGTTATCAGCAGATGTGTCACTTCCATATTGTAACCAATGAATTTGTTGATGGATTCCATTTTTGAGTTCGTTGATGATCAAATCAAACCAACATATATTTATAGTACACATGATATTAAAATATGCATTAATATGAAGTTCAGTGTGAATAGTTAATGTGTAGTAATTTGATAAATGATAAGCTTACACTTATGGATCATCGAACTTAGGCTCCCCATTTGAATCAAACATTATGCAAACTCCTTCTCCTTCTCTCTTTCATATTCTCTAAGCGATTCAGCTGGTGTCATTATTCTAGGCCTTTGGGTTCTCTTTGGTTTACCACTGAAAGCGGACGCTGCTCATTTGAAAGGGTGTTCTTTTGGGAGGAATACCCTGGAGCAGTCATACACTGGATTTTGTAGGTTGTCATACCAACTAGCCTTCAGAGAAGGTCCACAACATTTACATCCATGATGCCCTTTTGTTACAAGACCCACGAAATTATTGTATGCAGGCTGACATGTTAGCCACCATGAAGATTTGAACAATTGCAACAAATTAAATTAATATGTGAAACAATATTGTTACTAAGGAAATCAATAAGAATGTAATTTACTAGAGAAAAATCCTAATATTGGATAATCATGTATGGTGTAAGCACATATGCCATACAACATATAACTCCTCTCTATTGCGATGGGTCTTGATACATCATGCACATGTATCCTTTCCCATAATTCCTTCAATTCATCTACCAATGGTTGTAAGTGGACATTGATATTTTTCACTTGTCTTCTACTAGGGACTATGAGAGCCAACATAAGATGTTCATTTTTCACAGAAAACCATGGGGGGGATAATTTTATTGATCAAAACTATAAGGCAAACACAATAGTTGGTGTTTTGGAGGGAATATGGGTTGACACCATCCATGCTAAGTCATAGAATTCGTACTTCATCCTTGAATTTTTCAATCCATGTATCCTCTTTATGCTTCATGGCTATTGAATTTCTTGGTATTCATATAACCCTTGACTCGCTTCTGTGTCAGGCATGCCATCCCTGCAACATATCAAATTATTTGCAATGAAAGATTATTTGAATCCTTGGGATTATAGGCATGTGCCTCATTGTCTTATGAGGAGGACCATGTGATTTACCCATTTTTTTTGAATTGCAATACCTGTCAAACCCACATTTCAAACATATCTCTTTGTTTGCGTATTCTCCTATATATAAAATAGAATCATTCAGAAATGAATGATATGATATGTACTCAACACCCAACATTTTAAAAAACTGATTTGCCTCTTCGTAGCTATCCGAAAAGACATTATAACTCGGAAGAATCTTATCTTTGAATATCCTGTAGTTGGTGGGGAATATAATTGTACAATGCCAATATTTAACATTCATAAAATCGGCCATTTTTTAATTTGATTGTGTGACACAATATAATGAACTTTATCAATCATGTAGGTCAATTACCTCAATATTTCGGAGAAGCATGCATTCGACATGCCAAACCTTACTTTCACATTGTACAACAGCATCGTTGTCCCTAGTTGAGTAGACTTTGGCTTGCCACCGGGTCCAAAGAGAGGGGCAGTGGAAGTTGATTTCAGGATTCTGAATAAGGTATCAATGATATGAGCATCAACCCATAGCTCATCTTTCTAGAATGTGTCTAACAATACTACCTCCGTGATAGTTGTATCATGTAAGTAATCATCCATACCAACCTCTAGTTGATTGCCTCTTTTTCCAACTTGAGATGAAAAATTGTTATTGTTGTAGTCATTCTTAATTGGTGAATTTAGATGTCGTTTGAATTGAATAGGTGGTTGATTCAACCATTATTTGTATTCTTCCATTCTAAGTCTTGCTCTTAATTCAACCTTCTCTCGAGTTGACATGGTAGTGGGGTGGACCAAAAGATGGTAGGTGGGTCGATAATCAACACTAGAATCCTAATTTCAAAACGTATTGAATGTCTTTAGTACAATATAAATGATATTAGTAAGCACCTCAATTAAATTGGCTTAATGAAATTACGATATATGAAACAGTTATTATCGTCATTGATTCATGATTACAACTAGAAGATGCCATGTTCCAATTGGAGGGTGAAGAGGTTGTCGATTTTCATCTACCAATTGCTTGTGATATGTTTCTCTTGATAAGAGCTTCAAATTTTTTTGAAATGGAGGAATATTTTATGCATCTAAACAAAATTCTATATTAGAATCCTACAAATTTGGATATATTATTATGCAAATTGGCATGGATTAAAGAGAAATACAATTACGTAATCAAAATATAAATAAAATCTAAACTTACTAGATATGGAAAGGGAGAAATTTGTAAAAGACATTGATCAAAAATAGGGAACGAGTTGGAATTTGAAGAATTAGCCATTTGATATTATTGATATTTTGTCCCTCCATTTAAAAAAAATCAAAAATAATTTTTTTGTGCATCTCTAAAATTAATTTCAAGAACCATATAACTATAATTTGAAGTTCAATATAGTTTTCAAACTATTTTTCAAGAATAAGGTGACTTTAAGTGAAAAATGTATACTATGAACTATGATAATTCATGTTAATGCGTCTTAAAGGATAATTTGAGATTAATATCATATTTTATGTGAAAGTTAAATTTTAGATAGGTTTAAAACCTTACTGTGGAACTTATCAAAACAAATTGCAATGATGTGTTTAAAGAAAAACAACACTATCGCATTGAAATAATACTAGCACCAGTTTCCGGCATTCCAAAAAATATAAAATATGTTATCATATCCATGATCTTATACAAAACAACACTGATGTGTTTAAAGAAAAAAACACTGGTGCACCAGTTTCCAAGATTTTCAAAGTAAAAGCAAATTCTACCATGTCGGTGCTCTTATACAATTACAACATGGATGCATTTAGATACAAACCAGACCGTTGCATTAAAATGTTAATCACACTCTTTTGGGATTTGAAAAAATAAAGTAAAAGAAGTGTATCATGTTCGTGTGTTGAAAAAAATTGGCGCCTCAACAATGTCGGTGCACTTCACTTATAAATGTACTAGCGCTCTTTACCATCAAACACAACGATCTTTGGATTAAGTGAACAAAAATAAAGCACGAGTAATTTTTGTTTTTAATTCAAATATGAGCGATAATTGCTTTAAATCGTAAAAAGTTATTCACTATTTCATCATTTTTCCAAAAATTTCAAGGGATTGATTTGCAAGAGAGACTTACCAGGAACACTATGCAGCATCAAACTATTTTGGAGAAACTGAACCATTCAAAAGGTGAGAAGTTGAAAGGTATGATGATTCACTTAAAACCTTGCATTGTAAAAATTTTACTAATAAATTTTTTTACAATATCTGTTAAGGTTTAATTAAAAGATAGATCATTTGAAAATGAGACATACTGGGAGTACTCTGGAGCAACAAAGTATTTCAGAATTGTAGAAAGATCAGAATTTAAAAGATATGGTGATTCACACAAAACTCTACATAGCAAAAAATTTAAATTTTACTGTTAATAATTTTTCCAGTTTATGTTAGATTTAATCAAATTTTAGAAAAAAAAGATAAAATAAAAATAAAAAAATTTAAAAGTCGTGTGTAATAAAAAAATTACTATTGATTTCACTAGTAAGATTTTATATGACCTATATTCCTATTTTAATTTAATTAAAATTAAAAACAAAAAACAAAAAAAATCAATACTTACCTTAGACTGTTGCTTATGTGACTGCAAAATATCAAGTTAGAGTTTTACTCCCCCCCTATCACTTCACAAATAGGGTTTTTAATTTTAGGCTTTTTATATTTAATGGGTTTGTGTACTTACTATATATATGGCACTTGACACACGGGGATTTCTTATTGAATTAGAGCCAAACATTGTCACTTTTGTCTGATTTTTTAAAAACGACATATGTTTCATGGTGCACTAACTTGATATAACACACGAGTGTGCCCTACGTAATACATTGTGCCAACGTATTTTAAACTCATTGGTCCTATCTAGTCTGTTCATTAGTGCTCTGAGTGTAATATAACACACCGACGCACCTTTGCTAAATAGCCCCATTAAGTCATTGCATTGTGTTTATCATTACAAACTGCATCATCATGATTTAAGATTATTTTAAAAAAATCACACACACAATGTTGAACAATTAAACACTCAATACATTTAATGGCCTAAATGGATCTGTACATTTCTTTAAATAAATGCACCGGTTACCAGAGCTCTTTTTGCCTGTTTTTTTTATTTATGTATAAAATATATTTAATGACTTCTATATCAAATCATACAAGTTTTATATTGATGAAAAAATATGAGAATGTTTCAAATAACAAAAATACTAATTGACATAATGATAACACATCGAGAAAAGCAAAGAATGCATTTTTTTGTAATTTCTTTCCAAAATTAATATGTTTGAATTATACGTAATTTTAACTAATATGTATTGCAAAGCCAAAAAATGAAGAAGGTCAATCAGATTATTTTTAATCTATGTGTAGAAGATCATAAAAGTATGATCAAAACTTTGCAGAAGGATGAATGAGGTGAAAGAAAAAATAATATTCAATATGAGTTTTTTTTTTTGAATTTTCATTAATAATGTACTTAAGAATATTAGATAATATGTTTCAAACAATCTATTAATTCATATATGACTAATGTTCTACAAGGAGCAACAATGAAAGAAAAAATCAATGTCATTTTAAGAAAAAATATAGAACATGTAAATGACGAGGATCTGGTCCTTAGCTCATCTGGAGTGGTGCTAGATGTTAATGAAGCAGGGGTAGGTAGAAGGATTTTTACAAAATTATTAGAAATCCAGTGGAATGAATGTATAGTGCATTCCACTTACAATACAAAAATCAATCCAACGATTCCAAGAACTAAATTATGTCTAAATTACATGAAGTACTTCCAGAGCAATGGCCAATGAAACATGTTAGACTTACAATAAAAAAAATATACAACAACAAAAAATTTAAACATACATTAAATGGAAGTTGTTGCCTTTATCCTACATACATTTTTGACCTTATATTCATAAGAAATTGAATTAAATATTATAAAATTTACTTTAAAATATAATGATTTATTTAATAATATTAATTTAAAAAATTAATAATAATTTATATTATAATTTTTTTAAATAAAAGGTAATTATAAAAAAAATATTTTCTAAATTATATATAGATAATAGATATGTTTATTTCTATTCTTTTCTGTAGGGCATATCAATAAAAGGGATCATATTCTATTCGCGGTACCTAATATTAAAGGCATTTGAGGAAAATTGACCCATAATTTTTTATTAGCGAAGTGTTTTAGCTAAAAGAGACTGGATTATTTATGGATGAATAAGATTTTATATAAAAATACATCAATATTTTATTATTTTAACAATAATATATATATATATTTCATAACTATCTTTATATTTAAAAAAAACGAAAGAACCATAATTATAAAAAATAAAAAATAAAATTAACAAAATTATATACAATTTAATTTTATTGAATTTATTGAAATTAATTAACCATTTAATTTATATGAGCAAAAAAAAATTTCACATTATTTTTTCCATAAATTAATTCTTCGCTTAAACTTCTTTGTAATAAATTTTATTTAAAAATAATTTAATAATTAGAAAATTTATTTACATTATAAATGTTTTAAAATTAAAAAAAAAAAAAAATTAAAAATATTAATTATTTAAATTATATAATTTAAAATGTCTAGATTTCTCGATACATTTAAAGCTGCAATTGTTTCGATCATTCCCTGAAGATATGTAACAAAATAAAAAGATTAAGTATCAAAAAATATGAAAATAATGATCCCATGAAAATATTGGATTTGTTTTGGGAAGAATTATAATTATAATTATATATATATATATATATATATATATATATATATATATATATTTTTTTTTAAAAAAAAAATAAAATTTTTTTTTGAGATTATATTTTCTTTTTTTTTATATTTTTTATAGCGGCCGTTCACACTTTTTTTTGATCATGATGGCTATCCCTTGAATAATACGAGTACAAAAAATGCTTAAATTTATGATCAAAACGTAACATCTATTAATTCTTCCCCATCGAGGGTTGTAAAATGAAAAACACTGACGATGTAATTTATACCTGAAATCTAATTCTATAGTTCGGACAATCATTAGACCTAGTGTGATTGAAAGAGACCTTGATCCATAATTGTCAAGATTGACACGTACTAATCGCAGTCTGAGTGTACTATTCATGGGTTTCTTTTGGACGCCGTCATCAGTCATTATAATTGTGCCCTACTCTGCCAACCGGACCTGATGGAATATTGTTGAAGGGCGCTATAGTAATTAACTTTTGTGATGGTACTATTGATCGCTTCGTTAGCCCTTCAGCATTGATGTATTTGTGGCCTACTCCCTCACTCAGACCAGAAGGAAGTTTGTTAATCTTCAATGTATTGCTTGCCTTACTTGTCTTCATCTTCAAAGGGCTCAAGGAATCGATGTATTTGTGGCCTACTCCTGGACTTGGGACAGAAGGAAGTTTACTCTTCAATATATTTCTCACATCATAATCTCCATTAGGAACATTATGATGATCACATGGATTTTTATTAGCTTGGACTGTTGCAATATTTCTCATTTTCAGGACTCTACCTGCATCTATTGCACCTTCCTTCATTACTATTGCGGCGACTAAAACGAAGAAGAAGAATAGAAACAAACTTCTACTATTCATTGCTTGTCTTTGACAGTAGTACTTCAGGTACATATTTGATAATTTTATTGTAGGGGCTTCTCACATCAATCAATCAAAATGTAATGTAATGTAATGAAAAGTTTAGTATGCTACTCTACTATTAAAGACAAAACAAGAAGGCTCTAGATAGCATGAATAATAGAACCCCTCTTATAAATGGCTATGACTGATGAGAAGCAATTTTCACCATTATCAGTTAAATGAAATAAGAAGGCATATATCATACAAAAGGTGAAACGATCTCTTTATACACACCAATTAGGGTAGGGAAAAGAGAGCTATAATAAGGTGAATACTCATATTCAAGTTAAATATGTTACCAAATAGAGAGCTACCGAGAAATCAAACCACGCAAAAGGCTTAGACTTGACCCTTAGTTTCGTTAGACTTGAGCCATTCCTTAAGTTCGTCGCTTAGTCACTATTATGAAGGGAGGCGAATAGGCATGCTCAGGTTGAATGGCTAACCAAACCAACAGCTGCTGAGAGATAAAACCTTGCCCGACTTCAGTTAGAGTTGACAAATTCCTTAATTCTTTGTTGATTCAGTTGATATAATTTCTTAAATTCGCAAAGGACTCGACGTCCTGTGGTCTTTCATTTATTTAATTGATTATTTTAGGTTGAGGAGGATTGTGAAGGGTGACGTTAAGTACAGCTAATCAAATTTGTATATATTGTCAACTTTGCCGAAGACCATGGATTTCTTTGAACCATTTCAAGTGTGTTTAGATAGTAATATATAAACTTGACATTCAAACACAATGTCAATACTTTCAAATTTGACATTAAGGCACGTGAAAACATAGAATTGCAGTAGTCAATCCTTTGGCATTTATTGTTGGATAGCAGTAGTCAATCCTTCATCACACATCCTTTGACAATGTTTGATGAGGTAATTGACTGACAAACACTAGATCGTAGTAGTCAACACTTTTGACATCGACTCATAACCGAAAGCTTTAACAAGGTTGATTTATGCCCAAGTGAAGCCTCCTATGACTAGCTCTAGTCTAGCTTAGGAATCCTCCTTCAGGCAGCGTGCCTGTTTACTTTCCTTTCTTTATCTCATCCTCCTTTCCCCTCTTGAATTCTCTCATCTCTTCAAGGATAAAAGAGGAATAACTACCTTTAACTATTTAGTAAAAAGAGAATTACTCAGGTATTTTCGAGTAAATTTTAAAACTCAACATAAGAAGGAAAAATTCTTTTATGAATTGCAAAGTTCACCTAATAACAAAAGTGATTACCAAATAATTACAATAAGCTGGGGTTGTCACATCTCTCCCCCTTGATTAGAACAACATTTGTCACTTGTGTTCATCTCTTTTGTCACCCTTGGAAACAAATTGAGATATGTCGCCTACATAAATTCCTTTTTTTCGCATGTGGCATACTGTGGGCTAAAGTATTTCCATTGTAAATTAACCTCGATGATAGCTTGCTTTAGTAACATTATTTCTCTCTGGTCAAGTATACATAGAGGTTCTACTAGAAACTCGCCATCCAGTTCAACATGTTATAATTATAATTAAATCATTAATATGTTCCACTATTATACAAAAAAATATTTCTAGAAAATTTCTTTTTTTTTATTACCTTTATATCTTGCGAATTTATGATGTGTCTAAAATCATAAACATATTGTTTTAGAAATGAAAAATTAAAAACATTGCAAACTCGAATGTGACTAGGTGGTGCTAGTTGATATGCCACTCATCCTATCCTTTCCAAAATTTGAAAGGGCCCATAGTTTCAGGGTGCTATGCTTGTACAACATCCCCATCTAAGGGAACTTCTCTTAGGCTTAACCCGGACATAAACATGGTCGTCCACCTGGAATTATTGGTAAGTTCTCTTTTTATCGGCATAGGGCTTTTGTCCTTCTTAAGAAGTATTTAGATTCTGTCAAACTCTTCTCGCTGTACTTTCTATTTCTTTTAACATATCAAGTCCTAACATTAGTTTATTCTCAATACTATTCAAGTTAAAGGGTACCCTAAACCTTTTCCCATAAATCACCTCATAAGGACTCATTTTTAATGACTCATGATAATTGTTGTTATAAGTGAACTCCACCAAATCAAGGTATTTTTCCTGCTTACTAGGTTGTTGCATCACGTACATACACAGCATATCCTCAACCACTTGATTTACTTGCTCAGTTTTCCCCTCGGTATGTGGATGGTAAGAAGTATTGTAGTGGACTTGAGTACCCAATCCAATGAAGAGTGATTTCCAAAATGCTAAAGTAAACTTTACATCTTGATGTGAGACAATAACTCTAGACATGATGTGCAGCCTAAATATATCTCTCATAAATATATCTTCTACCTCAATTGTTTGATGGGTAGATTTAACTGGAATAAAATGGGATAATTTGCTCAGTTTATCTACTACTACCATAATAAAGTCATTTTGTTTCTTGAATTTGGGTAATCCAGTTATAAATATAAAGTAATTGTCTCCCACTTCCTTTCAGGATGCAACAACCTAGTAGAGCATTGATGTTATGCCTTGACTAACTGAAATTCTAAGTATTTACGTAAGTATTATGTAATATCCTTCCTCATATCAGGCCAATAATAATCATTTTTAATTACAAAAAATAACTTTTGATAACTTGGATGAGTAGTATAGGGGCTTGTGTGGAATTCGTCCAATATGAATTATTCTTTTGAGATTTGATTAGGAACATACCTTCTTCCTTGGAAAATCAACAAATCTTCATTGTTGATACCATATTAAGTTTTTTTCCAACATTCTGAGCAAGTTTAACTTGTTTCCAAATATATTCATATTCTGGATCTTCCAAGGAAACTTCTTTAATTGGTTCAGAGAAATTAAACTCTATTCGACTGTATGAAATCTCATATACATGATGTAGTGCTTTTATTAAAGCATCAACCACCTGGTTCTCCTTCCCTTTAAGTTCTTTTATCTCAAAGTCAAGCTCACTCTAAAATGAAATCCATCTAACTTGATGTGAATCCACGTTGGGTTTTCTAAAAAAATGGTTAAACTGTTGTGATTCGTCATCAACATACATCTCTTCCCTAACAAGTAGTGTCACCACGCGTTCAAAGAATGGAATACAACTATTAGCTCCAAGTCATAGGCAAAATACCTCTTCCTATGGTCATTTAACTTACGAGATTCGTAAGAAATCACCTTACCTTATTGCATCTAAACCCTCCGTACACCTTCTTGGAAAGCATAGGTATAGACTATGAATTCTTTTTCCAAATATTC
>Ga0115851_102142_pt1 | contig 10435 bp, 15 predicted proteins | sample InSIn2gowninarea_FD_83865 | JGI IMG/M metagenome (GOLD analysis project Ga0115851, IMG submission 83865)
TACATAGATTATACAGACTCCCTATTCATGGGTAGAGGATTCAGCATATAGTAGATAGAGCTGGAGCTTTACCTGCTATTTCTTATTTATATGGAGCTGATCGAGTAGATACTATTATTTCTGAGATTACTTCTGGAGCAATTCGTTATTATCAGTATTGGCTGGAGGATCAGCAGGGGACGATCTGATTTTCCTATTTGATGGGTTTAGTGCAGTGTTATGCCCTTCTAGATACTGGCAGTGGGAGGTTCCCATGGTCGTTATTGTCAATTATTGTTGATATGATACAGCATCGCATAATTTATGCTTGGGCTCCTACATTATTAGCTCATATTTATAGGGAGCTTTTCTTTTATTCTCAGGGATATCGGGCCTCTTTATCAGTTACCATTATACTACAGGCATGGACCTATGAGCATATTGCCATAGCTCGCCCTTTAGGATTGCCTATGCCTGGTTTTGGCAATCATTTAGAGTATGAGGTAGGCATTTGTCGATGGCATGATGATTATTTTATTCGCTCATCTGATAGAGTTAGACGAGATGTGGCCTATTATCATCTCATGCTGAGTCGTTTGGTTTCAGATCAGGTGAGGTTTAGACCATATCGTTTATATCCGGTTTGGGAGGAGCTCACAGTAGAGCTTGTTGGTATCAGACAGTCACGTGTTCTGAGTGGTCATCGGACCGAGTTTTTGGAGTTTTTTCATTTTGATAGAGTACACCGACAGTTCAGCTTAGTATAGAATATACCAGCACCACCTGTACTTTATCAACATGAGGGTACTATCCCAGTAGATGGTATCCAGCCTTTAGTTTATACAGAGCTTGATCCCACATAGGAGGAGGGATTATTGGAGGATGATACTGGGGAGGATGATGTGGGTGTTATTGAGGCATTTAATACTTGGTGGCAGGTGGAGTTAGATGAGGAGGATGACAGCTTAGAGGGTCGACGTGTTCTTCAGCGTGTCGATGATGTTGAGCAGGTTGACAAGCATGATCGAGCAGCGGGAGAGGGTGCAACCGATGAGGATGTGGTTGGAGAGTAGACTGCTGGTGAGGAGTTCATGGTGGATGCTCCTGAGGAGGGTGGTGTGAGTTCGATTGCAGAGGGACCTGCCACAGGGGATTTGGGAGGAGCAGGAGAGACTCCAGTAGCACAGGTTCCTAGTATAGATACTTTACTAGGAGATATTTATGAGCTGAGATATCAGTTGGTGCAAGCCAACTTACGGATGTACAGGTACAGGGAAGAGAGAGATAGATATCTTCAGGAGAGAGATGAGGCTCATAATTCACTTAAGAGGGCACAGGTACATCAGTTAGGGGCATCATCTACCTCAAGGGGCAACGACTCTTCAGTTTTTATTCGTGGTCTATGTCAGCAACGAGATTATTATAGCGGTATTGTTCAGACATGGCTGACAGGTGTTCTAGCATTTTCTCCTGGGGTGCAGTATCCTCTACCTCCTTCAAGTTATATGCCTATTAACATATCAACATATCAGATAGGTACCAGTACACAGGGCACGACGAGGTCTAGGGCTTCTCCTAGTAGGAGCGCTACTCCTTGGGCTTCTCCTCTAGGTGCCGTGGGGTCTTCAGAGTTGCAGGGAGCTCAGCGACCAACGAGCCCTATAGGATCTATAGGTACTACTCCTCCTGAGCAGGGTACTAGGGGATCTGGTAGATAGTAGAGGAGCCATGGTAGTCCTCATGGTCAGGGTAGTGGCTGGGGTAGTCCATGAGATACCCTTACTGTATGATGTCATTATATATTTGATTTGTGAGACTATGTATTTCATGGAGTTTTATTATGATGATGAGATTACGGATTTATATGTTTTGATTACACTTTTATTGATGAGATGATGTATATATTTGAGATATTTTTATGATATTTGTATGGGGCATTTATGATTCAGTAGTTGTTCATATTTGAGATGTTAATTTATGTTGGTATTTAGATGAATGATGATATGTTTGATTATAGTTGTATTTTTGAATTTATGGAATAATGTTTTCATATATTAAGTTATACTTGAATGTTTATCTTTAGTGATGAAGATCATTGTGGATGTTAAGTAGTAAAATGTGTTAGAAATGGTATTTATAAGACATATATATTATATAGTAGTACGGAATCAGATGCATCATTTTCCGTTTCTTGGCTATATATAAATAAATATAATATAGGAAATGTTATACAAATTTGGATGATAACTATAATAATAAAATCACTTATCAAATTAAGTAATAATGAACATATGCTAAAACAGGATATATGGATAATATTGATAACATAACATGATTAAAGAAATAATCAAATCACTAGCTTTACCAATCCTTCTTCTATCCTCATTTACGCAATTAGAGATGATATAAAACATAATTATGACATCATAGGTTTATCTTGAACTCGTGTGCATAGTGATATTCGTTTACCTCTCTAGACATCCAAAAATTAAATATTTTAAAAGTATAACTTTAAAGGTAATTCTCCTTATGTGCATACAGTGGTCCATATCATCATTATTTTTTTTTTGCTCTTTTTTTTTTTTTTGTTGGACATGTTGCCCCTTCATAAGGTATACTTCACTGTCAGACAGGCATCCATAGCCCCGGTGAAGATTAACCCCTAGATCCCAATTTTGTGATGGTTTTGGGATGTAGCGAAATAATGGGAGAATATTTCCTTTAAACTTGATACTTTCAAGACATTTAATATCTGTTTGTTTTGAGATTTTAAATGTGAGCATGTGATATGAGTCCATGATATTCCAAGGATACCAAGACATATGTTTGTCTATCATCTTAAATTGACTAAAATTTAGATATCAGATATCATAATAGAAGCTAAGATGATCATGACTTTAAGCAATATTATATTAATCATACATATGCAATATAATATATACGAATGACATAGGTGAATGAGGGAATACATAGATAATTTGACAAGTGATCTAAATCATCCTAGTTTTTCATTAAATAAGAGTAACATTTTCTAATGTAACAACAATATATATTAGGGTAGTGCACCCTATAGCCAAGACGCTTCAGAATTATATATTTCTGAGTATAATATTATATTTATATATATATGTCTTTATATATAATTTTTTCATTTATTTAATTATTTAATTTTATTTATTTATTATTATTATTATTATTATTATTATTATTTATCTCAAGACGTAATAATAGGGAGGATTGAGTCGAAGATGAGATGGTCCAATTCCTAGAATGGATGGTTGATGTCTAGGTGGATAAATAATCAATGGAGGAGATAACATCTTTGGTTTTGGCTTGAACTTTTTGATGATGCATTTTGTAATTGGTGACTCAAAAGATTGTTCATCAATGTTAACAAATGTTTTAGATGATGTTACATTGCAGTGTGTATGAGAACAAGAATAGGGTACTAATGATGAAAGTGGTTGTACCTCTTTAATAAGTTGATCAATATAAATCTTTTGAATGTTATTAGGATAAATTTCTTGTTTATTCTTTTTTCGCAAATCAAGTCGTTGATATATTCTTCCAAATCTGGGCTTTGTATTTGTCACATTATCAATACAACTTGTTTTACTGAAAAGTGTGGTGTAATCATATATGATATCATAAATCAAGATTGAAGAAGTATTATGTTCAATTACCAAATCATCGACAACATTGGTGAATGAGATAATTCGTCCCCAATATTTTACGTTCACATGATCAACACAGTTTAGAGAAATCTTAGGTTTGTGATAAGGCCAAAGCATACGAAATGAATGGACTAAACTCATTTCTGATTCTAGGTCCATCCACATTTCTTTGGCATCTATTTCAACAATCACTTTAGGTCCATAAAATTTTAACATCCATGTTTCTGATTTTCGATTATTGAAATAAGACATAGCGATTATCTCTTGTATTTCCATAGGTAATGAAAACACTTGAGACATAATTTTACAAGGGTTTTCTTGCAACAATTTTACATATTTATCATCATGATATCTCTCAATGAAATGTGGATTAGATTTATCAATTGTGAAACTGTGGAGAATGAGTTCGTACAATTTTTGAAGATGATTTTCGTGTTGACTTTTCATGTGAAAGAATTGAAGAAAATCTTGACCTTGTATGTGAGAAACGATGATTAAGCTTTTGAATTAATCTTTCTGATTGTCTTGGTTTTGGGACAAATGAAGAGGTGAAATCATAAATCATTTTGTGATAGTTTAAATCCCCTGCAATTTGATTTGCCCAATCAAAAAAGTTATTCAAATCTTGTGGGGCATGATAAGCTATGTTTAAAATCCAATGATTGAAAGAACAATCAAGAATGAGTCATGGTGAAGATGTGGGCCATCTAAAACAAATCAGGTTTATTTTTTCAATTTGATCATGGTAATGTCTAGGATCGACATAATACATAGATTTATCAATATAAATATTGATATTATCCCCTTTGTTATCCATTCTCCATCCATCATATAAATCAGGTGGATTTCTTAATATTATTACTTTTTGTATCTCGATAGGCAAACATAAGAAATTCCTCATTTCAGAAGTACTATTTTGCATAACATGCTTAATAGCTCTATCACCTAAATATCGAGAGTTTGCATACCAAGGTAGCTATTGTAATCCCCTTTTATTGTTCGTCACATGGATATTCTTCGACCGTTTGAAAGCCATCTGCCAATACATTAATATCTATTAATTTTATCACTCAAAACAAAAAATATATTTATATATATTAATAATAAAAAATTTTTTAAATTTTTTTTTTTATTATTATTTTTTTTACACTATCCCTATTGTTTCTAACTATAAAATGGTCGAAGGTGCATGATGTTTATGGGTTCACACTCTTCATTTCCTTCCATATCAGCTAAATGATAAGCCCCAGAACCATATTTCTTCTTGATTATATAAGGTCCTAACCAATTTGGAGCGAATTTATCACATAATTATCGTTCCACACGTGACGTTTGTTGGTTTTCTTTTAAAACTAAATCCCCTATATCAAATTCTCATCTTTTAACTTTCTTATCAAATCCTTTTTTGATATGATCTTGATACACACGCATATGTTCTAATGCGTGAATTCATTTTTCATCTAAAAGTAATAATTGATCTAGTCATGCTTGTCTTGCAGCCTCATCAGTTATGTAATCTTGTAAGGCAATTCATAGAGAAGGGGTTTTTATTTCTAATGGTAGTACTGCTTCTGAACCATAGACAAGGGAAAAAGGAGTTGCCCCACTTGGTGTTCTAATGCTTGTACGATATGACCATAAAGCATATGGAATTCAAAGATGCCAATCTCTATGAGAATCATTAATAGTTTTAACAAGAATATTTTGAATGGTCTTGTTTGTAGCTTCAGCTTGACCATTACCTTGAGGATAGTAGGGTGTTGAGAAACTAATACGTATATGATATGCTTTACATAATGCTAACACTTCTTTATTTTTAAATTTTTTTCCATTATCAGTAACAATTTGAGCAGGAATACCAAATCGGCAGATAATATGGTGTGAAATGAATTCAGCTATTTTAGGACCTTTTGTTGAAATCATGGGTATAGCTTCTACCCATTTCGTAAAGTATTTAGTGGCTGTTATAATGAATTTATGACCTCCTGATGAAGTAGGAGATATTTGTCCGATGAGATCTAACGCCCATCGTGAAAATGGCCATAAAGATTGCATAGGTTGTAACGTTTGAGAAGGTTGAATAAAGAGATGAACGTGTTGTTGACATTTGATGCATTTTTTAACATAGTCAATACAATCACATTCCATTGTAGGCCAGTAATATCCAATATGCATTAAAAATTTTGTAATAGCAGGTCCACTGAAATGTCCCCCACATATTCCATCATGTGCAGCTGAAATTGTAATTTGAGAATCAACCCATTCTAAGCAACGCAGTAATATACCATCGAATCCCCTTCGATATAATACATCACCTAGTATGCAATAATGAGATGCTCGCATTTTGAAAGCTTTTTTAGCTGATTTAGTCAAATCTTTAGGTAATACACCATCTCTTAAAATTTTAACTAATTGGTCATACCATAAATTTTTTCCTTCCACGGTAATATCCAAAACATCATACATTTTATCATCAATTTTTAAGGCTGACTCTGTAATTTGTACTACTTTAATATGAATATTTTGTTGGTGTGGATTCTGAGGTATTAGTGATCCAATTGATGCCATAGCATCAGCGAATTTATTACTTGATCTTGGAGTGACTTGAATTTCGTATTTTGGTAGTAACGATAATAAGTTTTCAGCTATTTGTTTATATTTTTAGAGTAAAGGTTCTTTACATTGAAAGGTTCCTTTAATTTGATTGATGATCAATAATGAATCACCAATAAACTTGACCTTTTGTAATTTTAATTTTAAGGCAATTTTAATGGCTAAGATTAAAGCCTCATATTCAGCGTTATTATTCGTACATGGAAAATCTAACTTGAATGAATATGGGAGCGGTATTCCTTGAGGAGTAACAAATATAACACCCACTCCACCTCCTTTTTCACATTTAGATCCGTCAAAATATATTGTCATATCCCATTCATCTTCCAATTCTATTGGTACATCAACATCATCTAGTTGGAATATATGTTCATCAGGTAGTTCTATAACAAGTGGATTATCATCTTGTAAATATGCTTCTGCTAAATGATCAGCTATAACTTGACCTTTAATAGATTTTTGACTTATAAATTGCAAATCGAATTCATTCAAATACATAATTTATTTTGATGTTCTTGTATTTTGATAAGTTTTATTCATCATATATCTAAGAGGATCAGCTTTTGCAATAACATAGGTAGTATGATTCAACATATAGTGTCTAAGTTTTTTAGTTGCAAAAATTATGGCTAAGCATAGTTTTTCCATATAGACATACTTAAGTTCATAATCTACCAACGTTCGACTAAGGTAATATATAGCTTGTTCTTTATTAAGCTCATTCTTTTGAGCAAGTATAATACCTAAAGCCTCTTCTGTAGCTAATGAATAGAGTAAGAATGGTTCATTTTCTCGTGGAGGACTTAATACTGGAGGTGTTAATAAATAGTTTTTAATTTCATCAAGGGCTTCTTCTTGTTCTTTTCCCCAATGGAAAATAACCCCCTTCTTTAACAATTTGGTAAAAGGTTTACATTTATCTGACAATTGCAAAATAAATCGTCTAATCGCTTGTAATTTTCCTTGTAAACTTTGAAGTTATTTAATATTGGAAGGAGAAGGCATATGCGTTATGGCTTTAATTTTATTAGGATCTATTTCAATTCCTCGTTGAGACACAATAAATCCTAATAATTTACCTGAAGTTACTCCAAAAACACATTTCTTTGGATTTAAACGAACATTAAATTGTAACAACCTATCAAATAGTTTTATTAATGTCTCAGGATGTTGCTTTCTTGTTTTAGACTTAGCTAACAAGTCATCAACGTAATCTTCTACAATATGATGCATGTAATCATGAAAGATATATGTCATTGCTCTTTGATAGGTTGCCCCCGCATTTTTAATACCGAAGGGCATTACTTTATAATAGAAGGTTCCCCAAGGGGTTATAAATGCAGTTTTATGTTGATCTTCAAGAGCAACTTTTATTTGATTGTAGCCAGAAAATCCATCCATAAGTGATAGCATTTCATGACCTGCAGTGGCATCTACTAAAGTGTCTATATTTGGAAGCGAAAAATCATCTTTAGGATAAGCTTTATTTAAATCTCAAAAATCAGTACAGATACGGATTTTTCCATTTGGTTTCTTTACAGGAACCATATTTGAAATCCAATCTGAATAATCAATTGGTTCTATAAATTTAGCTTGTAATAATTTTTGTAATTCTTCTTTGACCATCAAAGCTATCTTGGGATTCATTTTTCGTAACTTTTGCTTGATGGGTTTAGCATCATCTTTAAGGCCTAAGTTGTGCACAACAAGATCTGTAGCGATGCTAGGCATATCTTTATAAGTCCATGCGAATATGGCTTATTTTTCTTTTATAATAGATATAAATGATTCTTTTTCTTGCTCTGTTAAAGATTTTCCCAATTGAATAATTTTAGGTTTAATTGGATCATCACTGATATTGACATGAATAGTTTCCTCAATTACCATACGTGATCCTTCCTCTAACTAATTAGGTATAGGGATCCAAGTTTTATCACTTGAATCATATTCTTCTGCTTCCGTAATATTTTTCTCAACTAAAAATATAGGCTCTATATCTTTATTATTGATTTGTTCTATTTGCACCATGTTGATTGATATTAGCTCATCATCATTTGATTTTGGCAAATGATAAAGATATAATGATTCATCATATATAATATTTTCAGGTTGTAGTTCTAACATATTCTTACTTGGATCATATTTTGTTTTACTTTTATATCCTAATCCAATTTTTTCATTAGGCATTTGATAGTGTATATTTATTATATATCATGGTCCTTGTTCATAACGTCCTAAACCATATCCCTTCCAATGACAATTATCAAAATATCGTTGGACAAAAGATCGTGCATGAGGTGATAAATAATTTAAGGGATTAGAGAATGGTTCCTCGCTGATTTTTAAAATAGGTTGTGTATTAGGCTTGTCAATTCCTGCATACACAAATACAATTTGGTTTGGTTTTTCTCCTAGTAAGGTAAGTTGTCCTATGGCATTTGATTCTTGGCAAGGTCGCCCAATTTCTTGAGCAGTGGGAATATTGAATATTACATCATCAATATCATATTCTTTAATACCCATATTAGAAAGTGTATTTTTCACATGAGGAATTTCTCTTGATGCAACCTATAGGAGATTCTCTTGAGACATAGATGTATTTTTTAAAGATGTAGATGAAGAGGCATCATATAATGTGTTTAATGTTTGTGCTTGGTTTTGCCAAGATTCTTCATCCTGTGGATCTACCTTATTCAATTCAGAGAATAAGTTGCTTATATCTAGATTTTCTATTATTTCTTTTTGTTTTTCATGTTTTGATATATTTTGTTTACCATTATCTTTTGAAGATTTTGATAAAGGTGTCATAAAAAAGTGAGCGGATGGTAGAGTAATCTTGTCAGGAATTCCTGTAATATTGCAATGTGAATATGGATTATCATCTCCAGGAATGCAATGTACTACCCCATTATGTATGTATTTTAAACAATTATGATATGTTGAAGGGACACATTGCATATCTTTAATCCAAGGCCTACCTAAGAGAATATTATACTGTGAATATCCCCTTCGAATAACCTGTAATATAGTTTGAACTATTTTTGATCCAACCGTAATGGGTACAGATATTGATCCAACTGTTGGACATAAAGCATCATTGAAGGCCCTTAGTTGTAAATTTGGTGCCTAAATTTGTGAAAAAGGAATATTTAAATTTTGAAAAGCCGTTGTTGATATAATATTTATTGCAGACCCTTCATCAATTAAGGCTCACTTAAACATTTTTCCATCAACACCTGCTACAATATGTAATGGTGGGTCAAGTCCGGATGAAGTTTTCCAATGTTTTATTTCATGATCATAAAAGGTAATTGCTGGTTTTTGAATTTGTTTGATATTGCTTACAAGAGTAGCAAAACTCTCAGGATCATTAACGTCTAATTCCAATTTTTGTAAAATATGATTCATCGCATCTCGATGATCTTTAGATTATTGTAATAGATCAAATAAAGATAGCTTGACTTGTGATGACTTTAATTGTTGTTGTAATGCCCCTTTCACTGACACTTTTGGATATTGAGGTCTTGGTATATTGGGTATTTCACTTTGTTGATTTGTTGTTGTAGTTTGTTTATTTTGAATTTTTTGTGCCCTTGTGGAAACACTAATCATGGAAACATAACCTATATGATTTGGATTAATTTTATGTGTCACTTGATTTATACTTGATGAAATATTATTCGCATGATGTGGAAGGGGTTTTTGATAAATACCTAAATCTTGATTAGGATTTTGTGAAGGTGTTTCTACATGTAACTTCCCTTCATCAATCAAATCTTGAACAACATGTTTCAAGGAACGACATTTATTTGTATCATGACCTCTTTGTCGATGATAATTGCAAAATTCATTTTCTCTATACCATTTACCATTCTTATTCTGCATTTCATCTGGTCTAAGCTCAGGTAATGTTATTAGATTATGATCTAATATCTTCTTTAACACATCATGAAGGGATTCATGTAAAGGTGTAAAATCTCAATATGGTTTCATATCTCTTTCATTTCGTTGATTTTGTCTTGGTTCTTCATCCTTCTTTAATGGTGGCTTAGATTCTTCTTCTTTTTTAATAGATACTTTATTAGTTGGAGCCACCTTCTCTGTTTGTGTTTTAGTTTTTGTATGTCCATCTCATTTTTTACCTTTTATTTCACCATCTTGAATTTTAA
>Ga0115851_102147_pt1 | contig 10426 bp, 2 predicted proteins | sample InSIn2gowninarea_FD_83865 | JGI IMG/M metagenome (GOLD analysis project Ga0115851, IMG submission 83865)
GATGGAGGTGGACAGAGTGAGGGAGCTGTACCCTCACCTCTTTAACAGGTAGTTGAAGGCTTTTGGGGTCCAAAAGCTTCCCAATGGGGAGGCGTGATCAGGTGCTCATGTCCTAAGTGTCATAAAAATGCTCAAAATTTAAAGTGCTCAAAACTGGTTCAAAGTTGAACAACTGGAAAGTGCTCGTTCTCCCGATTCCGGCGCCGCAAACGGTTCGAAAAACGGTCGCCGTATGAGGAAGATATGGCCAAAAGAATATTTTGCCCAAAACATTAGAAAATTTGATTTTTTTTAAAAAATTAAAAAAGGAATATTCTGGGCACGCAATCCAAGGTAAATGGTCACATGTGCATTTATTGTAACTGCAGTCAAGTTGGCGGAATATTTGGCGGAGCGCCAAATTTGGGCGGTCCCGCCATATTTGGCGGAGCTAACTGGACCTTCACTAAAGTTAGCTGGAGTTTTTTTAGGCAAAACTGAGGGAATCATTAAATGGCCATAACTTTGGCTAGGAAAATCGGTTTTGGATGATTTTTTTTTTGATTTTGGGTATTTTCGACCTTCCAAAGCCATTGGTACAGGTCTTACAGCCATCAGAGCTCATTTGCAGAGGTTTTGAAGCCGTGGAAGTTCGTGGAGCCACCAGGGCCCAGTATTGGGAAGATTGTACAGGGTTGCAGGTACCCATTGGAGGTGATCCAATAGTCAATCCTGAAGGATTCAAGTGTGCTGAATCCATTTTTACCATCTATTTCTCCTGTAGATGCTTCTATTCAGCTGTATTTTCAATTTGAGCATTTAATAAAAACAAGGACAAGCCCGGTTGGGAGCTTTGGACCCAGCAGACGTAGCCCTGGAGGGGGTGAACTGCTTTATCAACTTCTTTTGCATTTGTGGTTGATTTATTTTGCAGATCAAATTCATTTTAATGGTTAAACAGTAAAAGGAAATAACTCTGCTATGCTTAAATGGGTCATGAACAGCTGAAAATTTCATGTGTTTTCTTTCTGCAAGACATGGAAATCTTTTAAATATGTTTATCTCTGAATTGAATACCTTGCAAACAAATTTCAAGTAGTTTCATATTCAGATCATGGATCGTACTGAATGTAATCAATTTTCATAAATAAAGAGGCAATTTTGTTCTAGGATTCTTGTGTCAAACAAATGGTGATGTGTTCTCTTATGTTAAATTGTTTCTTTTTCTCAGTTTCCATATGAATTTCCCTTCCTGATTATTTCAAGAAGATTAAGAGTTGAATTTACTTAAATGTACTTTTCTCTGGCTTGTTTTAAACAGTCTTAATGTTTTCCTCACGAGATTAAATATAAAATTCATTTTAATATACTTTATCTTTAATTGATCTTATACCTTTTCATCTCATCCACACCATAAATGTCTTAAAGGATCCAAGAGTTTTCCTGCACTACCCTGTTACAGCGACCCTGTCATTTTGTAATTGATTACCCAAAAGTTTATGACTCCATGCCTAGTGGAATTTTCTAGCATTTTCATCCAAAACTTTGAAAAACCCACCTCGAACTTCAATGTCTAGCCTAAAATGTTGAAAGAAGAAATTAAATCATATAGAGAGAAAACTCTCTGAAGATGGAAGGGATAGATCCCAACTTTAAAAGTGGTTTGTGGTTACCTTTGTAGTTTTCTTCCTCGGCCTAGAAAAATTAAAGAGTGCTAAAAACATCAACGCCAAAGGGGGATATTGTTGGCCACATGGTGAATTTATGTCAACCATGAGGAGCCAACCAGTCACTTTGGCATTGTTGTTAATGGGATTCTGGAGCTTGTGATGATGATATATTGATTGATAGAGGTCTGATGAGGTCCTAGAGGTGCTTAATGATGATATTTTATAGGTGGTTCCTAATCTGGTAAGGAATTTGTTTCCCCATTTAAGTGTACAAACACTAGTTGAAAAAGGAAAACCAACATTTTCAATTTAGATCACCCATATTTTCTTTGGGAAACTTGTGTCCGCAACCCAACTTAAGCATGGAAAATCCATGTTTATGCATGTAGTTTCCCAAAATTAATTCCACAAGCCTTAAACCATTGTAATGCCCATGGTTAAGCTTTGAAGGTTCAATTTTATATGGTTATTCAACATTCATATCATTTTGGTCATTATCATGTCCTGAACACATTAATCAACTTTGTTATGGTGTTAGTGATATGAATTCATGAATTTGATTGTGGATCAATGTCGTGGAGTTAGTTGTTGATTGAGTCTTTGGTCATGAATTAATTACCTCAGTGATCAACTTAGTCAATTGATTAAGGAGCCAAGAATTATGGTTTAATGGCTTAGTGATCGATTTGGTTTGAGATGTTGGGCACGATAGTGATATATGTGAATCATTTTTCAGGTTGGATAGTTCGGTACACACCCTTAGTGATTAAAGTAAATCATATACCATGCACATTGGTAGAGATAGATAGCATGAGGTGTGACAGTGAGTGTCCATTTTTTAAGATGGAGTTTTGATTAAGTGCATGTGTGCATTAAGTGATACATAGGTTGCAAGAATATGTGATTAAGATGTTAGATAGTGGACAGGAACCAAAAATGTGCATATAATTTGTATGCATAGAGAAAGTACATGATGTAAATGGTAGATCCATGCAATTACACGATGTGATGAGGAGAAAGGGTGTATGAGTTGGACATGAGATTGATTGACTGTGTATGCATAGTTGTTGCAGATAGAGAGGCACCTATGTGAGTAACAAAGGAAGTATTGTAGAGTTTATGCTATGGATTGATCAACAACATGTAGATGCAAATGGAAGTATGTTGAATTTTTTTTTTTATATTGATAGTAGATTTGTGTGTAGGGATCACTGGGAATTTGTGTTGATAGAGAAAAGAAGAGTGTGATGCTTGTAGCTACCATGGAGATGTGCCTAGATATGTGATACAAAGTGCGATTTCTCCAATATGTTTTTACTATTAGACTATGATTTTAGATAGAGGACATATCTTAAAGCATGATTTTGATGATAAAGACAGAGTTGGCAGAATTATGATCAGAGGAAGAGGCAAGGTATTAACAACTTGGCGTTAATATGACTTATGTTTGTAGGGGATAGATAGTTGAGTGACTTAATGTAATATATGTATGATATTGTGTATTTATCTCTATAATTTTTGTATTGGTAGATATGTTGTTAAAGTTATTAATTGAGGATTGCAGAGCTTAAGTGCGTTTACTGAGGTTTTGAGTTAAAGGTCTATAAGGTTGAGTTATTGACATGCTGCTAGTTGTCAGTGAGAGTTAAGCTCATGTTTAGCCTTGTTGAGAGTATGCATGATTGAATTGAGGAGAGTATGTATATAATTTATTGAGAAGGTTCAGATGTTAAAGTTCGTCATTTTATGAATCATTGAATTTTTCCTTAGTATCTTTCCCTTTATCTTTTTTATTTGCTCTAATAATTTTTTATTAGGGGTTTTTTGGCACAAATTTTATTTTTCATTTTCTAGTAGATTCTCTTTTAGTTCCTTGTCATAACTTTCCTTTTCTTGTTTTAGTCTTTGTTTCTTAACCTTGGACTTTTTAATTTGTGAAATTAATTTCTCATTGTGGTCCCTTAGATGCCAAATTTCTTCGTTTCTTTCTATTGATTTTTCATGAAACCAATCTTCGAGATCTTTATATTTCTTCTATGATGCTTCATTCTTTTGTTGAAGTTTTGAAATTATTCCTTTAATAATTTTATTTGCATATGTTGGTTGCTTGATGTTCTTCTATAATAAATAATCTTCCACACCTTAGACAACGTAGATTGTGTTTTTTTTTAATATATATGTATATCCAATTTCGTTAAGACAAGTTGGACATTTAGTTCAAAATAGTGATTGTTGTGTGGGACTTATCTTAACTACTTCCTTCATTATTTTCGAATTAGGCTCCATTTTTCTTGACTTGATAACCATCCTTGGTAATTTAATTTAATTATATATCTATATATCTATCTATCTATCTATATATATATATTCCCATGGAAAAATCATAATTTTAATTAATTTTAGAAAATTACATGTTGAAGATGCTTGATAACATTTAAATTACCAATGGTCAGGCTACTATCTGTGTTGTTCTATCTAAAAAATATGTCAATCCCATCTAAGGGAGATAGTTATGAATATTTACATATGAAAAGTTTAGTAATATATAGAGATATGTATATGTTATAACTCGAAAATTACATCAAAATTGTGCCGAATAAAACTCATAAAAACAGGGCCCCTGGCCCCATCAGTATTTGTCATCCATGAATGGCCTATGGTAGTAGTTGTAAGTGTCCAAATCCTATTGTTTGTGGATCAACCAGACCCCCTTTGGCTAGTGTGAGGCCTCCTTGAATAACAGATCGAAAACTTTTTGTGCTCCTTGTATATGTGTTGACAAGCATATATATATAAATTACAACCCTAGTTAAACTTGGCCATTCACCTCTTTGGGGTATAATATAAAATATATGTCCACTTATCTGCCTTTGACTCGGTTAATTTTCTCCATGTAAAAGTAAAACTTACTATTCACATAAAGAGATTTTGTATTCCTTTTGTTCTTATTTTACCTTGAAAATACCATGGGCAATTACCATGGGTTTCTCAAACCATGAGCTTGTAAAATATTTAATGAAGAATCAAGATAATCTTATCTACTCTTCCTTCTCTTACGTATAGTTTTAAAGATATTTGGAAAGATTCCCTTTTGACTTTATCATGCACTTTTTATCAATAATGTAGAATCTTTTTATACAAATGAATGTTCTCCTTCAGAATTTACATCAGAGTATATTTTTGTTTTACTAGAATAATTGAAATGTTAATGGCCAAAGGCCTTATTTATTTATTTATATTATTTTTCCAAGATTTTTTGGGTCAAAGGCCTAAATGGCAATATGGAGAATCTCCAAACCCTGAGCAAACACTTCAATTACACAACAAAAAGGTTGACAAGAGGTTGATGGCAAAAATACTGGCGATCAACCAACGTGGCTCTGATACCAATGTAATGACCAAAAGTTGTATACAGAGTGGAAATATTTAAAATACTTCAAAGATGTGAATGTCCATCGTAAGACATGTAACTGTATATTGAATATTGTAATTTATATGATATATGATATGATTACAAATGAGAATGAGGGCTTGCTTATATACCCTAGGCAGGTGCCCTTTCATAAATGGTCATATCTCTAAGACATGTCTCTTCATTACTAACTAACTAACCATTAGTTAATTCATTATTATTTATTATTATTTATTATTATTATATTTATATTTATATTTATTATTTTTATATGAATTATATTCATAACATAAACAATCAATTGTGTTGTGTACCTGTTTGGTGATTTTTTAGAATCACCAATGACTTTAAGGCATTCTACCTGCAAATCAATGGCTTTCTTTAGTACAAAATTCAATACTTCAAACTCAATTGTGTTATTTGTGCATTCAAATTCCATGAAAATGAAATGAGAATTTACTTCTTTACTAGGTCTAGAAATATGCAACTTGCACCAACTCCATCTTGAGTTTTAGATCCATCATAATATAAAGTCCAAATATTTTTATTATTTATAGAATTATTATTATCTAAATTAAGGCTATTGACATCTATAATACAATTTTAATTTTCACCAATCAAATTATAGGCAAGAAGTTCTAACTGTTTGTTTGATGGTAGCAATAATGGTTGTGCTATGCAACAACCAATTTCTAATTCCAAAAATAATTTTCCCACCATTTCCTAAGAAAAAATGTTGGGCTCATTGGGTTCTTCCCAATTTTTCATGGTATGCTTCATATGTGGCTTGTTATCTACCCTTATTTGCTTATTATTCCTTTGTAAGGGAGCCATAGGTGAGACTAAACAATATAAAAATACCCCTTAATATTTTTATACCAATCACAACTTAATAAAATACCATAGTGTTCAAGTATGTCAACCACCATTATATCAATGACTTTGTGCACTCTCAGATCTAATGATAATCGAATACTCACAACTTTGAGTTCGTCAACTTAATGCACTTTAGTTCTATATAGTTGTATCTTTTTGGCATTGGCTTTCTCTATAGTGGTGTTGATATATAGGAAGCTTGACAAGGTTGGGTGAGGGGGCGAATCAATATTATGTCGTGGGTCAAAATTTTACCATATTTTTCTGTTTCTCTCACAATTAAATGAATCAATCATTAGCAACACTAAATATAAATAACAACTATTAAATCATGAGAAACAATGCATGTACATGAGTAAACCATAAGTAACATAATACATGAGAAACACATGAACCATCACAAGAAAATCATGAAAATCCTAACAAACAACATATAAACATCAACATGTACATGAAGACACATGTGTAAAGTGGAAACCCCTTCTAGGAGAAAATGTACCATCTGCTTATGCTATAATTTGTGTTATTTTCATTAATCAAAATATTCATTTACATAATCACTAGCCACCACTAGTATGCAAGCCAAAACTTGGATCATGTGAGAAAATATCACTCCAGACCACCACCTTTTAGAATCCAACACTTCTTAAACTTTATAAACCACCATCTATTAGAAGCCACCACTCCCATGACTTTGCATACCACCACCTTTTGGATGCCCCAACACCCAATAGTCTATCTAGCCACCACTAGATAGAAGCCACTACTCCCAAGTTCTCAAGCCACTACCTAAAGGATGTTGCTAAACCATAAATCTGCAGGCCACCACTTGTCTCACTAAAGGCGCCAACCTTCAAGCTCTCTTGTGGACCACATTTCACAATATTTCATTCTAGGGTCCATTGTACTCTACACAAACTATTAAACAACCATGGGCCATGTTTAATCACATTTTCAAACTAGACCTACATAGTTTATGATACTCAATAACTAAATACAAACATTAATTGAACTAAACCTCTCTATCTCCAATACAATATTTGCAATACAAGATCAAAATCTACTCTCAAAAATCACTAATAGACTCTAATTCTAACCTCGCAACAACATACATATGAACCTTCTCAATAAATTATATACATACTCTCCTCAATTCAATCATGCATACTCTCAACAAGGCTAAACATGAGCTTAACTCTCACTGACAACTAGCAGCATGTCAATAACTCAACCTTATAGACCTTTAACTCAAAACCTCAGTAAACGCACTTAAGCTCTGCAATCCTCAATTAATAACTTTAACAACATATCTACCAATACAAAAATTATAGAGATAAATACACAATATCATACATATATTACATTAAGTCACTCAACTATCTATCCCCTACAAACATAAGTCATATTAACGCCAAGTTGTTAATACCTTGCCTCTTCCTCTGATCATAATTCTGCCAACTCTGTCTTTATCATCAAAATCATGCTTTAAGATATGTCCTCTATCTAAAATCATAGTCTAATAGTAAAAACATATTGGAGAAATCGCACTTTGTATCACATATCTAGGCACATCTCCATGGTAGCTACAAGCATCACACTCTTCTTTTCTCTATCAACACAAATTCCCAGTGATCCCTACACACAAATCTACTATCAATATAAAAAAAAAAATTCAACATACTTCCATTTGCATCTACATGTTGTTGATCAATCCATAGCATAAACTCTACAATACTTCCTTTGTTACTCACATAGGTGCCTCTCTATCTGCAACAACTATGCATACACAGTCAATCAATCTCATGTCCAACTCATACACCCTTTCTCCTCATCACATCGTGTAATTGCATGGATCTACCATTTACATCATGTACTTTCTCTATGCATACAAATTATATGCACATTTTTGGTTCCTGTCCACTATCTAACATCTTAATCACATATTCTTGCAACCTATGTATCACTTAATGCACACATGCACTTAATCAAAACTCCATCTTAAAAAATGGACACTCACTGTCACACCTCATGCTATCTATCTCTACCAATGTGCATGGTATATGATTTACTTTAATCACTAAGGGTGTGTACCGAACTATCCAACCTGAAAAATGATTCACATATATCACTATCGTGCCCAACATCTCAAACCAAATCGATCACTAAGCCATTAAACCATAATTCTTGGCTCCTTAATCAATTGACTAAGTTGATCACTGAGGTAATTAATTCATGACCAAAGACTCAATCAACAACTAACTCCACGACATTGATCCACAATCAAATTCATGAATTCATATCACTAACACCATAACAAAGTTGATTAATGTGTTCAGGACATGATAATGACCAAAATGATATGAATGTTGAATAACCATATAAAATTGAACCTTCAAAGCTTAACCATGGGCATTACAATGGTTTAAGGCTTGTGGAATTAATTTTGGGAAACTACATGCATAAACATGGATTTTCCATGCTTAAGTTGGGTTGCGGACACAAGTTTCCCAAAGAAAATATGGGTGATCTAAATTGAAAATGTTGGTTTTCCTTTTTCAACTAGTGTTTGTACACTTAAATGGGGAAACAAATTCCTTACCAGATTAGGAACCACCTATAAAATATCATCATTAAGCACCTCTAGGACCTCATCAGACCTCTATCAATCAATATATCATCATCACAAGCTCCAGAATCCCATTAACAACAATGCCAAAGTGACTGGTTGGCTCCTCATGGTTGACATAAATTCACCATGTGGCCAACAATATCCCCCTTTGGCGTTGATGTTTTTAGCACTCTTTAATTTTTCTAGGCCGAGGAAGAAAACTACAAAGGTAACCACAAACCACTTTTAAAGTTGGGATCTATCCCTTCCATCTTCAGAGAGTTTTCTCTCTATATGATTTAATTTCTTCTTTCAACATTTTAGGCTAGACATTGAAGTTCGAGGTGGGTTTTTCAAAGTTTTGGATGAAAATGCTAGAAAATTCCACTAGGCATGGAGTCATAAACTTTTGGGTAATCAATTACAAAATGACAGGGTCGCTGTAACAGGGTAGTGCAGGAAAACTCTTGGATCCTTTAAGACATTTATGGTGTGGATGAGATGAAAAGGTATAAGATCAATTAAAGATAAAGTATATTAAAATGAATTTTATATTTAATCTCGTGAGGAAAACATTAAGACTGTTTAAAACAAGCCAGAGAAAAGTACATTTAAGTAAATTCAACTCTTAATCTTCTTGAAATAATCAGGAAGGGAAATTCATATGGAAACTGAGAAAAAGAAACAATTTAACATAAGAGAACACATCACCATTTGTTTGACACAAGAATCCTAGAACAAAATTGCCTCTTTATTTATGAAAATTGATTACATTCAGTACGATCCATGATCTGAATATGAAACTACTTGAAATTTGTTTGCAAGGTATTCAATTCAGAGATAAACATATTTAAAAGATTTCCATGTCTTGCAGAAAGAAAACACATGAAATTTTCAGCTGTTCATGACCCATTTAAGCATAGCAGAGTTATTTCCTTTTACTGTTTAACCATTAAAATGAATTTGATCTGCAAAATAAATCAACCACAAATGCAAAAGAAGTTGATAAAGCAGTTCACCCCCTCCAGGGCTACGTCTGCTGGGTCCAAAGCTCCCAACCGGGCTTGTCCTTGTTTTTATTAAATGCTCAAATTGAAAATACAGCTGAATAGAAGCATCTACAGGAGAAATAGATGGTAAAAATGGATTCAGCACACTTGAATCCTTCAGGATTGACTATTGGATCACCTCCAATGGGTACCTGCAACCCTGTACAATCTTCCCAATACTGGGCCCTGGTGGCTCCACGAACTTCCACGGCTTCAAAACCTCTGCAAATGAGCTCTGATGGCTGTAAGACCTGTACCAATGGCTTTGGAAGGTCGAAAATACCCAAAATCAAAAAAAAAATCATCCAAAACCGATTTTCCTAGCCAAAGTTATGGCCATTTAATGATTCCCTCAGTTTTGCCTAAAAAAACTCCAGCTAACTTTAGTGAAGGTCCAGTTAGCTCCGCCAAATATGGCGGGACCGCCCAAATTTGGCGCTCCGCCAAATATTCCGCCAACTTGACTGCAGTTACAATAAATGCACATGTGACCATTTACCTTGGATTGCGTGCCCAGAATATTCCTTTTTTAATTTTTTAAAAAAAATCAAATTTTCTAATGTTTTGGGCAAAATATTCTTTTGGCCATATCTTCCTCATACGGCGACCGTTTTTCGAACCGTTTGCGGCGCCGGAATCGGGAGAACGAGCACTTTCCAGTTGTTCAACTTTGAACCAGTTTTGAGCACTTTAAATTTTGAGCATTTTTATGACACTTAGGACATGAGCACCTGATCACGCCTCCCCATTGGGAAGCTTTTGGACCCCAAAAGCCTTCAACTACCTGTTAAAGAGGTGAGGGTACAGCTCCCTCACTCTGTCCACCTCCATC
>Ga0115851_102148_pt1 | contig 10420 bp, 7 predicted proteins | sample InSIn2gowninarea_FD_83865 | JGI IMG/M metagenome (GOLD analysis project Ga0115851, IMG submission 83865)
TGAAGACAAGACTAAAATAATTTCCTTCATCCTTGCAATAATAAAAGTTACTGAAACATTGATAGTAAAATTTTCTATAAGAAATTGTTAATTATAATTTTTGTACAAATATAATTAGATACATTTGACATACAATATCATATCCCTAGAAAAATATTTGACAATAGAATCTATGTATATGCTGGAATAAAATATATGGGCACAAAATTTGCTTATGAAATCTATATATTAAAAATAGAAAGTGAATTGTTTGTACAAGGTAGAGCAGTACAGGCATAACACTGATACATAGATATAAAAATATGATTATAATATAAACTGATAAAAAAATTGAGTACAATACCCAAAGATCAAATTCAATAGTAATTAATTTTGTAAACTGCCAAAGTATCAAATTTCAAGACATATCTTTAGAACATTCAGTAGTAAGCAGTTATAAACCCACAGGAGGTAGTTCGGCCGACTTGGTACAAGAGAGATTACAGTATAATCTTGGTTAAACTAGAAGGAGTTGCGTACCCACCAAACATAATAGAGAATTGAATTTATACCTATACCCATATGTTCGATACATTTAAAAAATAATAATAATTAACAAAGATTCATAGGGTGAAAAAGAAAGTTCATGGAAAATATTTTTAATAAATATGTAAATGTGTAAAAGAAATATGTATCTTATGTGAGTGTCGAATTGAACTTGGGTTCCTATATTCATTGTTCATTTGTATAAAAACACAAAGAGGTGAGTACCAGTTGAACTACATAAGCAGTTGCAAACAAAAATGAAAACCACATAAAAAGGAAAAAATAAATTGTAATCAATGTGTATAGACGGCCTAAATACAATCATTGTGTAGAGCTAGATATCATTACTTTGAAGAAACCCTCTCGCTAAAAACCAAAGATGTTTTCTGAAAATTCAAAGTTCTTCTAAATTATTCTACGAGAATATCTAAATATAATATCCTAAAATTGTGGTGTAACTTTAAATTATTGCAAGGATGAAGGAAATTATTTTAGTCTTGTCTTCACAGTGAATTCTTCAACAAATATAAACCATTTGTGAGGAAAATGAACGACAAGTCAGTGAAATCTGATTATTCAAGAAAGGGAGAGTTAAGAAAGGAAATTGACCCACAAATCCTACCCAAAAAAAACCTTGTCAACAATGATTATGGTCTTCACATGTCGACAGAGGGATTTTTCCTACAACAATCACAAATAAACCAATAAAAATGAGTGGTATGTTAATATATATAAAGAAACTTGAATTAAGATTTAATCCAAGAACTCTAATCAAAGGATGTGTTGTAACAAAGAATACCTATACATGGAATTAACACACGGTTGACATTAAACTGCGAAGACAACAAGAAAAGTGTTGCTTATAAAATAGTTTGCAAAGAAGAAAAGCTTTGATAGGCCCTAGTAAACAAGAAAATTAAAGACAAAAACGTATGTAAATGTCAAAGGAAAATAATAATTAGAAACTACAAGAGGTGAAACATGAACTAGTGCTCAATACCTGTGAAGATTACCATAAAATTCTTAGTTCGAGCAACAGAACGAACCAAAGTCGAAAATATTTCACAAATAACCTTTATAACAAAGAATGTAAATTTTTCAGAAAAAGCCAAAGCCTGCCGAAAAATTAGGGTCTCTGAATGCTTTGCACTTACAAAGAAAATGTCGGGACCTTAGGGTTCTTTTCCTGGTTTGGGACAGAAGAAGTGGTAAGAAGAGAGAAATTGTAAAAGCAGCGTAAATGAATGATGAAAAATTAAATATGGAAACCCTTATCAGAGGATGATCGTCGATTGAAATTACAACAAAAGGTGATCGTCGATCCAAGGGTTTGATTTTTAAACCAACACATCGAGTCAAACCCTATACTCATCTCTCTTGAAATTTCCAATGTATATCCAACCAATAAACCACATTCACAAGGAATAATGTTACCCTAAGGTATAAGGTCATGAGTAATGTAACTTGTATGGTATGTAACGCCTTATGCACATAGGCATTAAACCTAAGTATCGAATAAATGATTCATTTTACTTGTGGTTTTATTTTAATTTTTTTATTGATTACTGTTATTATTGGTCTATATATATATATATATAGTTCCAATTAATGATGCTTACACACAGTAAACATTGTAGGAATAGTATAAGAAGGCTTCATAATAGTTTGCAGTTTATATATTTTCTTATGAGTTTATTTGGCTATACTGTGAGTGTCTTGTACGAAATTGATGAAAGAAACAAATAAATAAAATCATGTATAGGTAGTAAACATAAGTTTAAAATTAGAACAAAAAAACACAGTTCATAACTTCCTTCCTATCTTTTTTCAATACTTGTTTACAGGGAAAAGCATGATATATTATGGAGGGAACTTCAACTTTGAAGTTACAGTAAACAAAAATATATTATTTGCACTATTATATATAAGGAAAAATTATTACAAGAATATGTATATGTTATTTTTAATTTAAAATAAACAGTTTTATGATAGTAAGTGAGGAAAATAAAAGTTAACAAAACATTGATAGTAGAATTTTATGCAAGAAATTGTTCATTGTAACTTTTTGTACAAATATAGTCAAATACATTTGACATACAATATTTTATCCAAAAATACTCGATAATAGAATCTATGTATCTGCTAGAATAAAACATACGGGCAAATAATTTTTCTATGAAATCCATATTAAAAATAGAAAGTGAATTGCATGTACAAGGCAAAGCTGTATACATATATATATATAAATATATATAAACTCATTAGAAAAAAACATAGTACAAGACCCAAAGGTCAAATTCGATAGTAAGCAATTTTGTAAACTGCCAAATTATCAAATTCCAAGCCATATCTTTAGAATATTCACTAGCAAGCAGTTATAAGCCCATAGGAGGTAGTTTGGTCAACCTAGTACAAGAGAGATTCTAATATAATCTTGGTGTAACCAGAAAGAGTTTTGTATCCAAATTAATTGCACCGAAAAGAATAGAGAATTGAATTTATACATGCAACCATATGTTTGATACATATTAAAAAAAAAAAAAAAACTAGCTAATAAGGATCCATGGGGTGAAAAAGAAATCTCATGGAAAATATTTTTAATACATATTGAAGTGCAAATGTGTAAAAGAAATATTTACCTGATGCGAGTGCTGAAATGAAATTGGGTTTCTATATTCATTGCTCTTGTTTGGATACAAACAAAAAGAGGTGAGTATTGATTGAACTACATAACCGGTTGCAAACAAAACTGAAAACCACAAAAAAGGAAAAAATAAATAAAAAATTGTAATCAATGTCTATAGACTGCCTAAATACAATCATTACATAAAGCTAGGTATCATTATTTTGAAGAAAACCCTCTAACTAAAAACCAAAAGATTTTTCTAAAAATTTAGAGTTCTTCCGGTAAAATTATTCTACCAAAAGCACTAAATATGGTATCCTAAAATTGTTGTGTAACTTTAAGTTATTACAAAGACGGAGGATAATATTTAAGTCTTGTTTTAACAATAAAGTTTTCAACAAATAAAAACCTTATGTGAGGAAAATGAATGACGAGTCAATCAAATTTGATTACTTAATAAAGGCAGAGTTAAGAAAGGAAGTTGAGTTGTTTAAAGGATCTCTTTCTCCTCACCCATTGGAAAGGAAATTTACCCACAAACCCTATAAGAAGCAAAACCCATCAACGATTATTATTGTCTCTATATGTAGACAGAGGGATTTTTCCTACAACAATCACAAATAAACCGATTAAACTTAGTGGTATCTTCATATATATAAAGAAACTAGAATTGAAGGTTTAAACCAAGAACCATAATAAAAGGATGTGATGTAACAAAGAATACTTGTATAGGGAACTAACACGTCGTTGGCATTAAACTGCAAAGACAACAAGAAAATTGTTGCTTATAAAATACTATGCAGAGAATAAAAGCCTCTACAAGGCCCTAGTAAACAAGAAAATTGAAGACAAAAATGTAAATAGATGTCATAGGAAAATAATAATTAGAAATTACAAGAGGAGAAACATGAACTAGTGCTCAATACTTGTGAAATTCACCATAAAATTCTTAGTTCGAGCAACAGAATGACCAAAGTCGAAAATCGTTAGTAAATAAACTTTAGAACAAAGGTTTGGGTGTGCAGGATGAGCAGAGAGTGGAGCGAATCCACTGCCGGCAACGTGCTAATACAAGAGAACACGAGTCTCCAGACGTACCCTCCTATTAACACCAGGCAAGTGCTAATTCTTTTGACCGCCTCTCCCAACATGTGAGCATGACACGTTTATCTTCCATGCAAGTTTTTATAATCTTTTTTTCCTGTCTTAGCTCCATTTTACGCCAAAATCACGGAGACACTGCTTGGTTTATGACCTCTTCATTTCTGGGCATTTCCCTCCTCCTGTTTTTCTCCATATTCCTCTTACTAGATTTTCTTCTGCAACTGCTTCCGATCCTTAAGTTCCTCAGCCTTTATCAGTTTCAAATATGACTTCCCAGTCTGGAATGACGTTGTTTCTTTGGTCTCCGCTGTATTTACGTGGTCGACGGTTCGATTTCTACTCCAGGTTAGTCTAATCCTCAGCTCCTCTCACTTCTGTGTTTTTCTAAAATAATGAAGTTTCTGTGTTTTTTCATCTGTCTCTTTGCATTTTTAAAATGGAATGGGAGTAGAGTACAAAGGATTTCTGAATAGTCTGCCTGTTTTGGCTCTATATAATCCTATAAGTCTCTTACAAGATGCTGAAATCTCTCTTCCATAAACTTAAAAATCTTTTTGTTATTTACAAACCGTGCAATGACTTCAGATTCAGAATTGGATACTGGTGGTGCGTTGTAAAAGTCTATTGTTGTTGCCTACTGTGTAACGAGTCATAGATTCAGCTCAAAGGTTTCTCCCTGTAGAGATCCTACCCTCAATTCCCGGGGAACTCAGGCCACCATCTTATGTTTCCAGTCTTGCTCCGTTTTTCCGTTTTGTTTTTCCTCAACGGGCAAGAAGAAGGTAGGTATACAGACCAAATTAAGAAGTACGAAGTTATCCTTCCGAATCCTGGACCATATCTGTTTCGGGATTTCGGGAGATGCCCCCGCTGTTTTTTCCTCCCCTGCATGAAGAAGTTTCGGGCATCTCAAGTACTAGTCTTAAAGGCTGCTGATCAGATTTTCTATCTATATAAGCTGTGTCCATTTAATCCCAAGTACTTTTGTACTGATTGATGTCATCTCTTCCCTCTCTTCAAGACTCCCCTTTTAATTCTCACACGGGCTGACGGGAAAAGGTGGTAGGAAAATTCAAATCTAAATCCTCCTCGGATATTTCTGGTTTTCACTCCTAGTCTCAGGAAAGATGCAATGAAGGGAATGATGGAGGGGCTTTATAACTCCGTCGAAATGGAAAAACTTGTTGAGGCAGCTGAGAACGCGGAGCATGTCTGGTCAAATGCCTCCCTTGCCACGCTGGAAGAGATGGTAATAAAACCATCTTCCTCAAGAGGAGTCCCACCTAAAAAGGAGGGAAGCAGAAAAGTTAATAATCAACAGAAACATGTCAAAACCTCTCTCCCACCTCAGGCTCTGAGGATAGATATACCTAAATTAGACGAAAGAATTGAATGTCTTCAGAACAAAGCCTTGATTGGGAAATGGCATTTCCCGGAAATGACGGATTGTGACATGAGGAACTGGCTTGCCAGTTTTTGGAAACCAATTTTAGGTTACATCCCGATTATATCCAGCCTAATGAAGGACTGGTATTGCTTCATCTTTCAAGACTCAGCTGATACAGAAGCCATTCAGAATCGGCCTTGGGTTTATAAGAGAAGCTTCCTCGCTCTGTACATATGGTATATAGGTTTTGACCCTCTAAAAAATACTCCTGTTAACAATCTGATTTGGGTTAAGTGTCCAAATCTTCCTTTGGAACTGTGGTCACACGAATCCTTGGAAATGATAGGGAATGCTATTGGACGGTTTGTCTATGTGGACCCATGGTGTCTGGGTGAAAGAGATAAACACATTGCATGGATCCTCATCCAAAGACCTTTCAGGGGAGGCTACCCTGATCATATACAGATCAGTTGGAAGAATCAATCCATCAATCAAAGGTTGGATTTCTGGGGAATCCCGTTCAGGTGTGCTGCCTGTAGGAAGACAGGTCATCTTGTAAAAAACTGCCCGAGTGCAAAACTATTTGGGAACAGAAGACATATTAAAAAATCTTTTATAAATGGAAGTCAATCATCTCCTATCTCATCTTCAGTACAGCTCCATAATCCAGGTAAGGAAAAATTCCAGCAAGGCCATCAATTGCATACGGAGGATCTCGCGCAGGAACTAGACCCTGTATGCCCGGGATCGAATGGCAGTCCTCTCCCTCATATGCAGTCTGATTACCAAAGGTCCCCCTTTATTGAACCCAAGGAAGATGATCCTATCCCCTCGCCGCCTCCGATGCAAAAGGAAGATTATGCTCCTCTGTCACCTCAAAGTATCCCTAAGGAGGCGCTTTTTTCTGTTGGCTCGTTCCCTATTCAAATCTCCTCATCTTCCCCAGAAATCCCTTCTCTCCGAATCCATAAAGGGAAAGAAAAGAATGGTGGTCCGACCCCCCTCAATTCCCCATCGTCCTCTCCAGTAAACCATCTCGATAGTAATTTAGACTATTTGCTTAATAATGAATCCCTGAATTTAGAACCGCTTACGATTCATAAGCCAGGCTCAAACCATACACCTTCCATAAGTCCGGACTCGGCAAGAAATATCACAGTTCGGAAAAAATCCAGAGGAGGAAGCCGTCATTTTCGTGGTAGGACCATAGTCTCAAATGAAGGCATCAGGAATTTATCTTTGGTTGAGATCCCTATCCTTGAAGTCTCGGAACCACAGCCCCTTAGAGCGAGTAGGGCTGCAGAATCTTCAAAATGATTCCCATCATCTCTCTCAATATTCGGGGTCTTGGCATTGATCCCAAATTCATAACGCTAAAAGATTTTGTTTTTCATTCCAGGGCGGCTATCATCCTAATACAAGAAACAATGCACAGTAAGGAAGATTCAATCACATATTTCCGGAAAATGCTTCCGAACTGGTTCATTGCAGCTACAGAAGCAAATGGTTTGTCAGGGGGCATGGCTACTCTGTGGGACCCCTCTCTGGTTCGGGCAAAGGCGTACAAATGCTATGCCGAGATTATTATATCAGCATCTATCAGGGGATGGAATTTTCCGGTAAATATTTTAAATATATATGCTCCATACAAATCCCGCTTCGCTTTCTAGAATAGATTTCTTGCCTCTGATCTGCTTGACATAAACAATCTCCTTATAGCTGGGGATATGAATGTGGCTTTAAAATCAAATGAAGTATGGGGTCAAGGAAAGATTAATAGTGGTCTGGCGGATTTCATAAATCAAAAGATGCTCAACAGGAAATTGATCGATATAATCCCGGTGACAATGAAACCATCTTGGTCAAATGGAAGAGCAGGTGAAGCCTATATTGCAAAAAGGCTCGATAGGGTGTTTGTTTGTGTTGATATCATTGACAAAATTGGAATGCCATGCCTCTCTGTGGAAAATATCCTGATATCGGATCATCTTCCGATTCTTCTAGCCTGGCCTGACAATCTTTTCCGTAAAGGCTACTCCTTTAAGTTTGACGGAGGCCTTCTATTGGATACTGCCTTTAATGAATTCATTCGAAAGGAGTGGGAAAAAATAAAGGCCCGGGAAAAAGATTTTATCTATTCCACGTTCAGAGAAAAATTGAAAGAATTAAGGAACCTAATCAAACAATGGCAATTCAGAAAACATCAAAAGGATAAAAAAGATCTTCAAATGATCCAACAGAATCTAGATGCTCTTCTGGCATCCACAGATTACTCTTCAGTTTCCTTTGAGATGAAAAATCGTATTAGATTCCTGGAGAAAGAAAAACTAAAGCTGCTGAGTCAAGAGGAAGCCAGATGGAGGCTCAAAAGCAGGGCTCTGTGGTTGGAGAAAGGAGATAAAAACACAAAAAAATTTCACAGGTATGCAAATGCAAGAAGAGCAAGGAACTTTATATGGAAGATAAAGGATGAAAGGACAACACAGCCTCCTCTCAGGAGGAAATTTCTAATTTGGCAATGGATTTCTTTAAAAAAAAATACAGCAGGAGTAATGAGGTTGTATTCAACGATATTTTATGGGCTTTAGACAGAGTGCTGAAGATGTTTGACCAAGCCAAAAATGAGGCCCTTTTCTCTCCAGTAACAGAGAAGGAGTTATTTGAGATAATGAAATCTTTTAAAAAAGATAAATCCCTCGGACCCGATGGATGGTCTATAGACTTCTTTATTCACTTCTTCGATCTGTGCAAAAGGGACCTGCTCAGCATGGTGGAAGCATCCAGGATTTCGGGGAGCATCCATTCATACACCTCATCTACCTACATCGCGCTTATCCCCAAGAAGGAAGAGCCCATTTCCTTTCTGGATTTCAGGCCCATATCTCTTTGCAATATCACTTTCAAGATTATTTCAAAGATTATCGCAGAAAGAATCAAAGGGACTCTGGCTTCTGCTCTCTCCCCCAACCAGCATGCCTTCTTAAAGGGCCGAAACATCTTTGATGCTGTTGCCTGCACGCAAGAGTGCATCCATTCCATGGCCAAGCAAAATTCAAATGCAGCCATTATGAAAATAGACATCAAAAAAGCATACGATGTTCTGGATTGGGGATATTTACAAAGTCTCCTAGTGAAAATAGGCCTTCAGCAGGGCCCCATTCGCTGGATAATGGCATGCTATGAAAATGTAAAATACGCAGTCTTGATAAATGGTATTCCCTCTTCTTTCTTTCAGGCAGAAAGAGGATTACGGCAAGGGTGCCCGCTATCACCCCTTCTGTTCATTATTGCCATTAATTCCCTAAGTCTGCTCATCAATCAAGCTGTGGAGAAAAAAGAATATGCTCCGATCAGAATTTATAAAAATATCCACATCTCACACAATCTTTTTGTAGATGTTCTGCTTCTTTTTGCCATGTTGTATAAATCCACCTGGATCTGCATCAAATCCATTCTGGATCGCTTTCAAACAGCAACGGGGCTAGCCATCAACAAATCAAAATCAATCTTGTTCCACAATGGTACTGACGAGAATCTTGCACACTAGATCACTCAACTCTTTGGCATTTCCTCCATATTACTATCTCAAGGAATCAAATACCTCGGCTTTCACCTAAAGCCAAAGGCATACTCAAAAGCGGATTGGAGGTGGCTTATAGAACGCTTCCACAACAAGATTTCTTTATGGGAAAACAGATCATTATCCCTGGGTGGAAGGCTTATTTTAGCTAATGCAGTTCTCATGCAGCTTTCGGTGTACTGGGGTCATTTGTTTTTTCTTCCAGCTAGCATTCTTCAGTCCATGAACAGGATAACAGCCAATTTTATATGGGGAGCAAATCCGCAAAGAAACAAGATTCATCTATCTAAGTGGGACCATATTTCGATGCCAAAAAATTTAGGCGGCTGGGGTCTAAAAGACTTAAGGATATTCGGGAATGCCCTTCTCTGCAAGTCTCTTTGGAGAGGCTGTTTCCACTCAAATCCATGGAGCGCCATAATGCGTCAGAAATATCAAAAAGGGAGATCTATGGAGTTCTGGTATAGGACAGGAGCTATCGGAAACAAACAGGGATCATCCATCTGGCTTAGCTTCAGGAGAATAGAACAATATTTCTTATGTAACCTTAAATGGAGTTTCTTCTCTGGCTCAAAGATCCTTATCGGCCTGGACCCCATCGCTGATGTCAAAGATCCTCTAAAGATCCTGGACTTTCTTCTGTTTTATCTTCACAGGTCTAGTTGCTTCACGTGGAACAGAATCATAGAGAAATGGAATGGCTTCTTCCCTATCCTAAAGAATGCAGCTGATCTAGGCATCCCTCAGCTTTTATCTGCTTCATGGGTCTCTCAAAAACTATCGTTTGAACAGGTGGCCTTGAAGCGCGCTTTATCGGAGGATCACTTGGTTTGGTCAATTCCATCATCCACAGCAACTGTCAAAGATATCTATTTGGATCTCATCCACCAAAAAGCTCCACCGTCCAGGAAGATCTTCCCTCTAAAATGGTGGAAGATCTCATGCCCCCTAAAAGTGATTATTTTCTCCTGGCTCGTCTTTTATAACAAGAACCTCACTTGGGAAAATTTAAGGAAACGTGCTTGGAATGGTCCCAGCAGATGCGCTATATGCAAGATGGATGAGGAAACAAATTTCCATATGTTTTTCTCCTGCAGGACCTCCATGCTTATCTGGTATGAACTTGTTATGATCTATTCCCTTCGAATCCCTAACTTCTCTTCTGTGGATGCAGCGTTTAAATGGTGGGGACAACAAC
>Ga0115851_102149_pt1 | contig 10405 bp, 15 predicted proteins | sample InSIn2gowninarea_FD_83865 | JGI IMG/M metagenome (GOLD analysis project Ga0115851, IMG submission 83865)
TTTATGTAATGTAAAGGAGGTTGCCCCCTCGAAGAGGCTGAATTCTAAGGCGTTGATATATCTTTTCTATCTTTTCTTGAGCTGGTTTCATAACAGCTTCCCGCTAATGTTTTTCTTTCAACGGTGCTTCCATGCCCTGCTCCATCTTCTAAATCTGTGCATTTTGTAAAATTACAATAGTAAATATTTTTTCTTTCTTTGTTTCTATATTGGCAACCTCTTTATCTTGAGGATTCTCTGTGGAGGGCAACTTCATTTGCTTCCTCAATGCTTGCATGTCTACTTCCTTGTTTTTTATGAGCTCTTCTGTTGCTTTGATATCCTTAGGCTCATGTCCTAGATTTATGATCAGATATTCCAAAAATTTGATCCTATTATCGTTAGAAAAAGATGAAATTTTTTCAATTTTAAACGAAGAATTTATATTATTCAAAGATGATTGTAATTTGGAAACAGTCTTTGCTGAACTAGTGAGTGATGAGAATATCGGCTCCCCTGTTTCTTTATGTAAATCGATCTGATCAAATTCATGAATTTTCTTGGTATCAATTGAAAAGATGGAGGCTTTAAAGTCTTCAACACTCCTAGGGGCTAGCACTAGAGGTTGTTGAAAGCCATCTGGAAATGTCCTTTTTCTAAATAAAATGTGGAAAGTAATTTGTTTTGAGTTTTACTTATCTTCTTCCAAAGCTCGGAGTAGTTGGAAGCCTTTAAAGATTCGTTCTTTAATTTTATTTCTCTGTATCTTGAAAAAAATACTTTTTTGAGTTGAGACCTATGAACTAGATGATACTAGAGATTGGATTGTTGCCTCCACAGTCAGTGATTGTACTATTTCCTCTACTTGAGTAGAAGGAATGATAGGGGTCCATGATAAAATCAATGTGTTTGGTTGCTCTGTGTTTCCTTCCTCTAGAGTTTCATCCTGAATAGTTATTATTTGAGGCCTAAACAAAGGATTAATTGGAGAATCTAATTTTTGAGTAGTATTGGGGCCCTTCTTCTTCCTTTTAAAAACAATAAAATTTGCATCTGGATTATCAAAATCTATAAGGGACATATGTTCTCTTCTCTTTTCTGCTCCTTCTCTTTGGGAATTTGTGTCTGCATGGATGATTGTCTGACAAGTTGTTCTTCAGCTTCTTGTAGAGTACCCTCTATAAATTCTTCCTGATTGGCATATTGTTCAATCTCGGGCCTTGATGTGTGTGCATAGGGAGTACTTTTTTGTTCCAATATGAGCTTGGAAATGATGACCTGAGGATCATAAGACCAAGAAAAATTGTGTTTGAACTTCATGTGACTCAAGATTTCTTCTATTTCCTTTGCTGCAACTTTTGTGTTGATGATGTATGGCCATATGTGAGTTTTCAGCTTGAATAGTTCTTTCTTCTTATAAGAGACAAAATGAACTTCATCCATATTTAACATTTGCATGGAGTATTCCATTGCAAAGATCCTAATATGTACAAAAATTGGCAATGTGTAAGGGTGAAATTCTGATGCATAAACTCTAATCGCAGTGTAGTTTTGGTATAAATACTAGTCTCCAACTTTAGCTTTCTCTGTTGAGAGTAAAAATTTCTTTATCTCTAGAGTGATTCTTAGGATTACATCACTGCTTAACAAAAAAAGTGAGGTATATAAAAATTTGTCAACATAATCAATGAAAGTATACTCCTCTGAGTTATTTCTGTAGAAATTCCCACTGTAGATCAACAGATTATGCAATATATTAAAACACAATACAAGATCTATTTCCACAACACCTTGCAGAAGATTAATTGAATTGAGCAAGATCAAGAGAAAACATATAACTGAGAAAGAGAAATCAATCATACATAACATAGAAGAAATATCACAGGGAAAGACTCATCCTAAAATCCCAACTCTGTATTATCATACAAGTTGAAATCTTGTTCAAGTTACAAAAGGAATAATCTCTCAAGCTATCCTACTCTCTCTGCAATCAAACAATACAGCTCACAGACTGAATAGACACTATATATGTCCTCCTCAAGCCCTCCAAGCCTCCTATTTCCTTTCACAATTTTTCTTGGGGTCCAATGATGTCACATGTGTGAATTGGCCTCATCACACTCAGTGAACCTAAAGAAGTAACTGCGTAATCCTCAAGGAAAGAATTCCTTCTGCATACAAGGAATATTCACAAAGGAATATTCTAGCAACTAATAATACACTACCCCTCCATATGATATCAACTAGGTCTCTATTTGAACTGACATGCATGAGTTATTTATGAGAGAATACTTAGTTATCTGAAGTGCAGTAGTTACATGCATGCAAGAATTAACTAACTGAACTTTTATTAATTCAACAAGCTGTTTGAATTAATCTAACTAGACTTGAATCAGTTAACTAAGTCAATTAATTACAACTCAAACTACAACTCACTCGTATCTTTTTGATTGATGGATAAATTCCTCAATTAATGGAGAAACTGTTGCATGTCCCCACATAGATTTCAAGTTTGATTTTCCCTAACTAATTAATTCAAGATGAATTAATTAATTAATTTACAAATTTCTACTAAGATCAAATTTGAATTTTAATTCACTATTTTAGTTTAGGGATTGACTAAAATAGGAAGGTATCCCGAAATGCTATTTATAGAATGCTATTTTTAGCACTTCCATTTTTCCATCCATTGTTGCTAAGATCAACACTGGCTAAACTGCTATTTATAGCAATGCTATTTTTAGCAATTCTATTTTTAGCATTACTTGTTGCTATTTTCAACACTCCCTCTCAACAAGAAAGGGATTATCAATAAACCCAATCCTGTCTCTATGGAACTCTAACTTGCATATTGACAATGCCTTAGTCAAGATATCTGCATCCTATTCCTCAGTTGAAACATATAGCAACAACATGATCCTCTTGACCACATAGTCTCAAAGATGGTGATACCGAATATCTATGTGCTTGGACCTATCATGAGAAACTAGATTCTCCAAGAGTTTGATACAACTATGGTTATCGCAGTACATCGCTATAGGATCCATCATCTGACCAAACAATCCCACTAGAATCTTCTGCATCCAAATGGCCTCACATGCAGCTTGACTAGTAGCCATGTATTCAGCCTCTGCTGAGCTAAGTGCAACTGATCTCTGTTTCCTGCTCTACCAGGAAACTGTAGCTGAACCAAGGTTGAAGATTCCTCCAAAAGTGCTCTTTCGGCCTGATGGAATCCTTGCCCAATCCGCATCTATGAAGCCCTGAAGCTTCACTCCCTCTTTCTATCTGTACCATAATCCGAACTAAGATGTGCCTCTGAGGTATCTCAGCACATGCTTCGCTACCCTCCAAAACAACTTGGTAGGTTGAACCATAGCTTGACTCAGTTGGTTCACTGCAAAGCATAAATCAAGTCATGTGTTTACCAGATACATAAGTGAACCCACTAGTTGCCGATAAATAGTAGCAACTACTACCTCACCTAAGGTAGCATCCTCCTTCCTCCAGTTCCCAGCTAGAGGAGTCTGCATGGGCTTGCACTTCTCCTTGTGAAAGCGCTTGAGTATCTCATTAGCATACTTGCCTTGAGACACAAATACTTCCCCATCTTTCTACCACACCTCCATGCCTAGAAAGTAGTGCATAAGGCCCATGTCATACATCTCTAACTCTCTTGCAGGGTCCTCCTTGAAGGACTGTATTAGCTGATCATCACCTGTCAAAATCAGATCATCGACATAAAGAACAATGATCAATGGTTTACCTTCTACCATGATGTGGTAAAGTTTCACATCTGCTTCACTCTTGGTGAAGCCCAAACTAGTGAAATAGCTCTTGATCCTGGTGTACCAAGCATAGGGTGCTTGCTTCAGCCCATATAGAGCCCTCTTGAGTCTGCACGCATGTGACTCATGATCGAAGGTTTTGAAACCTTCTGGCTGCTCAATGTACACCTCCTCCTTAATCTTCCCACTGAGGAATGATATCTTCATATCCATCTGGTGGATCTTCCACCCCATCTGAGCTGATAGTGCCAACATCGATTTAATAGATGAGTACCTTGCTATAGGAGCAAAAGTCTCATCGTAGTCTATCCCCTTGACCTGTGAGAAACCCCGAGCAACAAACCTTGCTTTATGCTTCTCAACATTGCCATCAGCTACCTGCTTTACCTTGTAAAGCCATCTAGAAGTCACCACTGACCTGCCCTGAGCCCTTGGGACAACATCCCTGTTGGAAATAATACTGAGAGGGGGGGTGAATCAATATTATCAAGTCAAATATTCCTTTTTCAAATCCAAATGATATACGCTACTTCAGTTAATTAAAACCACATATATACGCAACTATGTAGAAGGAAACCCACGTATACAATGTAAACTTATTATTTACTTTATCTTTCAGATGTTGATTATTAATCTGTGTATCAGAATCAAATAACCAATAACCAGAAACAGTAAAATAGAGCAGAGGAAAATCACACACAAGAACACAAGATATAAGGTGGAAACCCAATGCGGGTGAAAACCTCTTGCTGCAATTTGTCTCTATCTTCTTTTAATTAGAAACTTCCTTTTACAATGTACTAGTGCAGTCCTTTACCAGTACGTAGGCTGCAACCTGCAGAGAGCTACAACCCTCTCTCAATCTCCAGCTTCTCCGGGAAGGGAGCTACAACCCCCTTAGCTCTTATACTAGCCAAGATACTAGTACGTAGGTGCTGGCCTACTGAAGGCTACAACCTTCTCTTTCTTCCAGGGACCACATTTCATAAATTTTCAGACTGGATCCATGAACATCAATCAATCATCAAGTACATCTGCATCAAACAATCTCCTTTTCCCAATTAGCACTGAATCAAGTAAACACTTCTCTGACAGTTGTACCAAGAACACAGTAACAATAACCACACACCAAATTCTGAACCCAGAATACTGCAGAAATAAACAGAGGCAGCTAGATCATAATTTAAAGATATACGCTACTTCAACAACCTGAAACCTGCGTGCAGATCTATAAAGGATAATTCATTCTTTCAAATATTCAGACACTAATTAACCTAGATTGTCAGATTTATAGATCAAGCATGCACCTCATATAACAAATCAAAATCATACAAAGATACTATTATTAAAGCTTAAAGATTATGACCCATCAATAGAACTTATCCTTCTTTATGCACTAAGGTTCCTCCTTCATTCAGATCCAGATCTGCACCATAACCCAATCACAAATATTTTAAATCTAGCACTTATTAGATATTCAATTCATTCGATGATACTTTGCCAAATGATCTCCTTCCTATTTTATAGTCTTAGGCATTCCACAATACCACGGTCCAAAACCATAGGATAAAAAAAAACTGTTGGACTAATACCATGGACCAACCATGAAAGTGCGTGAGATCAACACTTTTGGATGCAATACCACAGACCAAAACCATAGGATCAAAAACTATCGGACTAATACCATGAACCAACCATGAAAGTGTGTGAGATCAACACTTTTGGATGCAATACCACGGACCAAAACCATAGGATCAAAAAATGTCGGACTAATACCATGAGCCAACCATGAAAGTGCGTGAACTTTTCTCTTCATGAAAGGAACTTTTCTCTGCATGAAAGTGCATGAACGTTTCTCTACATGAAATAAACTTTTCTCTGCATAAAAGTGCGTGGACTTTTCTCTACATAAAATAAAATTTTCTCTGCATAAAAGTGTGTGAATGTTTCTCTACATGAAATAAACTTTTCTCTACATAAAAGTGCATGAACTTTTCTCTACATGAAGGAAACTTTTATCTTCATGAAAGTGCATGAACTTTGTTGCACTATAATTTATCATCTGAGATGAGTGGGTTGCCACCAAGTACAACATATGTATCATAATGCCAACAATATCCCCCTTTGGACTTGATGGCAACAACAACCAATCACTCTCCCCCTTTGATATCAAGGGCAAAGGGCAAGCCAAGATAATCTCTTTCCTAAAGAAACATTCTGCTGCCCATACTCCCCCTGAGTACCTGTTGAAAACTCTGAAAGAGCTCCCCCTTTGTATATGCCAAGGTGTAACACTTTGTCCATGCTTCCTCTGAGTACATGTTGAAGTCTCTGCTCTGCTGAAGTGTGCTGTTCATGCTCCCCCTGACTATAAGCAAGGTCATTCAGATCAGCAACCCGGATTTCCTTCTGTTCTCCCTCTGCATTTATTCCACCTGAAACCAACAACAGTTGTGAACTGGAACCAAAAGCTTCTAAGATAATTCCAACAGTGCATCATTAGAAGTTTATCTGCTCCCCTTGAACCTATCCCAGATCGTCTCTATCGCACCCATATCATACTATCTTCAACCAGAGCTTGTCCCTACTGATATCCATCAATCCTCCATATACACGACTGTCTCTGCACAACCCAGTGTATGTACGCAGATCCTCCTTAGGCAACTCGCATACACCCATTTTCCTCTGAAACAGATAAGTTTTAACAACAAGATGATGCATCAACTACTCCCAGGTTCTGCCTGAGGTATCCAAATGTCTCCCTGAGCATTGGTTTGGTGAGTATATCAGCAACTTGTTCCTTAGAGGGAACATATTCCAACTTGACCTTTTGTTCCAACACTTGTTCCTAGAGAAAGTGGTACTTGATCGGTATGTTCTTAGTCTTTAAATGCATGACTGGGTTCTTTGAAATGCTGATTGCACTTGTATTATCACATAAGATGGAGATAGGTGGTGTACAAGTGATTTGAAAATCCTGCAAGGTTTGCATCATCCAAAGGAGTTGAGTGCAGTAAGATGCAACAGCCACATATTCCGCTTCAGCTATAGATAAAGCAATCGAACTCTATTTCTTGCTGAACCAAGACACTAATCTGGAACCCATAAAGAATGCTCCACCACTTGTGCTCTTTCTGTCATCCACGCTTCTAGCCCAATCTGCATCTGTATAAGCATGTAGAGTGAGATCTGTATCTCTAGGATACAATAAGCCATAGTTTTGAGTTCCTTGAAGATACTTGAAAATTCTCTTTACTGCCTGAAGATGGGTTTCTTTAGGATTTTCCTGAAATCTTCCAACTATTCCCACTACGTGCATGATGTCTGGTCGAGTACCTGTCAAATAAAGAAGACTTCCAATCATGGATCTATAGGTTGGTTGATGCACTGCTGCAGATTCATCATTTGCACTAAGGCTACATCCTGTAACCATAGGGGTACACACTAGTTTTGAATCTTCCATGCCATATTTCTTCAATATCTACTTGAGATACTTGGTTTGAGACAAAAAGATACTGCCTTCATTTTGTTGGATTTGCAATGTTCTCCAAGCAAAGACATTTCAAATTCTTTCTGCATCACCAAGGAAAAGCTTTGACTCATAGCTTCTTCATTGCTGCCAAAGATAATATCATCTACATACACAACAAGTATTAGCAATTTGTCATTTTCAATTTTTATATAAAGATTGCTATCTGTTGATCCTTTTGAAAAACCTTGTTGATGAAGATATTTGTCCAAACGGTAGTACCAAGCCCTTGGAGCCTGTTTGAGACCATAGAGAGCCTTTTTTAGTCTACATACAAGATTTGGATCATTCCCAAGAATGAAACCATCTGGTTGCTCAATGTCCACTTCTTCTTCTAAGTCTCCATTCAGAAAGGTTGATTTCACGTCCATTTGAAATGCTTTGAACTTCTGAAAACTTGAGAGAGCAAGGAACATTCGGATGGCCTCAAGTCTAGCAACAAGAGCAAAATTTTCCTCAAAGTCTATACCTTCTTATTGAGCATACCCTTTACAAACAAGTCTGGCCTTGTTTCTAATCACTTCCCCATTTTCATTCAACTTGTTTTTAAAAATCCATTTTGTCCCTATGACATTCTTATCTTTTGTTCTAGGAACTAACTCCCAAGTGTTATTCTTTTCGATCTGCTCAAGTTCTTCATCCATTTCCTTGACCTAGCATTCATCTTTGCATGCCTATTTTACATTTTATGGTTTAGTGGAGGAGAGCAATGCCAAATAGCTTGAGGCTTCTTCAATTGTTCTTCTTGTTTGTATACCTACCTCTTTTTGCCCCAAAATTTGAGATTCTGGATGATTCCTCTGAATGTACCTGGATGGAGTCTTCTCTTCTATCCTTATATGTTCCTCTGGTGCCTCTTGAGGTTCTTCTTCATCATGAGTCTGATTTGAAGGGTAGTCTTCATCCTCTTCGATATTTTCATAATTTACTTGCCTAGGAATGTTTCCTTCTTCATCAATCACTACATCAATGTTGTCGAAAATTCTTCCAAGTCTTTTATTATAACACTTATATGCTTTGTTGTGGGGAGAATAACCAAGGAGAATTCCTTCATCTGCTCTAGGTTCAAGTTTTCCAAGCTGTTCATCATTCTTCTTAATATAGCATTTACTTCCAAAAATTTTGAAATGTTTTACTGAAGGAGTCTCACCATACCAGAACTCATGAGGAGTTTGAGTGCTGTTCACTCAGACATTTGTTTTGTTGTGAATAAAAACCGCGGCAAATGCAGCTTCACCCCAGAAGGTTGCGGGAGTTCCAGACTCATCAAGCATATCACGGTCCATTTGTTGAACCGTTCTGTTCATCCTTTCCACCACTCCATTTTGTTGAGGAGTCCTAGCTGTAGAGAATTCCCTTCTTATTCCATGTTCTTCACAGAAATCAAAAAATTCATTTGAGGTAAACTCCCCACCTCTGTCAGACTTGAGGCACTTAATTTTGTGATCTGATTCATTTTCAGCCAAGGATTTGAAAGATTTTAATTTTTTGAATGCTTCGTCTTTGTGCTTCATAAGTCCTATCCAAACCATCCTGGAGAAGTCATCAATGAATAATATAAAGTATTCTTCTCCTCGAGGTGACCTTGTCCTAAATGGACCACATACATCTGTATGGACTAGTTCAAGAGGCCTACTAGCTGATCCTTCCTTCTCAGGGAAGTTAGTTCTGGTTTGCTTACCAAACTGACATGATTTGCATATTGTGTTGTCTAGAATTTTGATATCTGGAAGACCACGAACTTCCTGGTATTTGCATGCTTTCCTTATTTGTGAAAAGCTTAGATGCCCCAACCTCCGGTGCCATAACCAGTGTTCATGATCCTTGCTCAAATAGCATTGTTGTTGTCCTTCTTCAAATATGTATAAATTATTTGGAGTTCTTTTGCCTTTGATCACTGTTTCTCCTGTATCAAGATCACGAACACTACATCCATTTGATCGAAATATTACCTCGGTTCCTTGATCGCACATCTGACTGACACTTAGAAGATTATGCTTCAAGCCATCAACATACAAAACATTTCCAGCTTTGACCTTTTCCTTCAATTGAGCAGTGCCTCTTCCTTTTATGACTGCAAGGGTATCATTTCCAAAAGAGACTTTCTTTCCCTTTTCTAAAACACTATATGATTCAAGTTTTTCTTTATCACCTGTCATGTGCTTTGAACATCCACTGTCAATGTACCATTGATTTTCCTGTCCTTCTGCATAAAAAGCTATCCCACATATTTTTGGTTGTGGTTCCTTTATTCTCCATGTTCTGGTGTTTGAGGCTTGTTCCTTTGTCTGCCGAAACCTGCTCCTGCATTCAGAATCTTCATGACCGAAGTGATTACAAATAGAACATTCAATTTTATTTTCAAGGGCCGAAAAGTTATTATAGGTCCTTTTCATAATTCCAGTCATACTTCTTTGTTTTTGAGCTTCTCTAGTCATGATTGTCTTATAGGCAACACATTGAGCTGCTTTGTGACCAAAGTCATGGCAAGAGAAACATCGGACATAGAAGAAACTTCTACGATTATCAAATCTACCGGCCATATGATTGTAGTTTCTATTGTCATCCATTCTTGAGGCAAATTGAGAAGATCTTACCTGTGGCTGATTGTAGCTTTTGTTCACCCTTGAGGTGGATTGCCCCTGATTTACTTGGTAGTCTTTGTTTATTCTTGATGTAATTTGTCCCTGTTTTACCTGGTGATCTCCATTGGTCTTTTGCACATTCCTCCTTGCTGCGTCGAGATAACTCTTTGAGGTAGATGCTTCTTCATTATGCCCCAGACCTGTCTTGATTAGGGGAGAATGCTGTACATTGATAATCTCATCCAGAGTTTCAGATCCTTTAACAAATTTAAGATTAAGAGCCTTTGTTTTCTCAATATCTTTTCTAAGGCCAACAATTTCACATTCTAACTTCTCAAGAAATTTTTCTTTTTCATCAAGTTGTAATTGTAGAGTCTCAATGGTCACATTCTTCTCTTCTAAACATACTTTGAGTCTAGAAATTTCTTCATAAAAACCATCTACATCTATAGCATCCATGTAATCATCATCTTCAAAAGCCATTAAAAGTTTATAGTTATTACCTCGTTCATCTTCATCACTAT
>Ga0115851_102151_pt1 | contig 10397 bp, 9 predicted proteins | sample InSIn2gowninarea_FD_83865 | JGI IMG/M metagenome (GOLD analysis project Ga0115851, IMG submission 83865)
GATTCCTAATAATTGAGTAGCCAGACTGATTACTTGACCAATAGGAAGATTAAGATGCGTGTAGAAGATTTCTAGTTCAGTATGCGCATGTGCCGTGCACACAAATATTATTCTGGTGCCCATTTTCTTCACGCATACACAATTTCTTCCTATTCTACCTCTTTACTACACTTAGTCATGTTTACTTGTAAGGTAAAGGTTTAGATGAAACATATTTTAATTCTTATACGACTCAGGGCTTTCGCTCCAGTCATGCTAGAGATGCTAGCGCCGTCCTTGCTACACTTTAATTATTTAATCTTTTCCATAAATCCTACATACGCTTTATCACATTCTAATTCCTATTGCTACTGAATGCCTATTTATTTGTGCAGGTGGTCTTCTGGTTGGTTGTTCCAGACCTTATAAAAAGGGCAGAAATCACTTATATTATGACACTGTTGCTCCTAATATTCTTATTTCAATATCTACCCAAGGCTTATCATTATGTCTGCCTCATGCGCCGGATGCAAAGAGTAACAGGTTACATTTTTGGTACAGTTTGGTGGGAATTTGCTGTGAATTTGATAAGATATTTTATAGCGTCCCATGTAAGTTCAAGCTTCCAACCGTTCTAAGATCAGAAATTTTTCAAAATAACTTATATATAAACTATCTTATGGTATATTGTGATATTTTATAATATCTGATGTAACTTTAGGCTTCAAACCATAATGAGATCACAAAAATTTCAGTAAGCGTTGTTTATTTCTTACAAATCTTGCAGTTGTTTTGAGTTGTATATTATGTTTTAGTGTTTTGACAAATTTTGATTATATGTAAGTCAAAACCATGGAACAGTTAAATAACATCCATTTCAATAACTTATATCTGGATTTTTCATTGGATTTTGTCTAAGGGGAAGCTTTTTAATCTTTATGTATGGTTTAAATTTATGTCTACTACAAATTTCTCTTAGAGTTTACTGAATTAACGAGGCTGAGCAAGTGCGAGCTCTTCTGAGATTTTGATAGTACCGAAGCTGAAGTCATTTGCTGATTTGGTGATAAATCTCTGTTCAGCCACTAATAAGTTTGTGGGTATTGAACCTCCATATCTGATGGTGCAAGCACGGAGGGCGTATAGCACCCGTTGATTAGCATTTTCTACAGGAAATTATGTCTATGAAGAAGGGATGGAAGAGATATGGAATAGTGTTGTTTTTGGTGCTTCTATCCATGCTCGTTCCATTGGTATTCTTACTCGGACTCAATGCTGTATTTCAGAGTAGTAAGTTTATCTGAACCCATTTCATTTTTTATATGATTTGAAGCCCCCTTCACACAGAATGTCGTGTATGGAGAAGCAAGATTTGGAGTACTTGGGCAAGGGGACTTAAACGTTTTTATGAAACCCGTTCCTGGAATTTGTAGTCTGTTGTTTGCATTTTTTTGCACCATTTTTCCCCTTTGTTGTATACTAAGACAATGGGCATTTGATGATTGCCTAGATCCTCAACACTGTGGAATATTTTGGGCCAATGTTTGTATTAGGTCTCATTGAAAATCAGGCACTGCGCATACTGAACTAGTAGTCAAAAAAAAGTTCTGGGTGAACTGTCCCCTACAGTCAAAGCATCAAGAATGAAAAGCTACAAAAATTAATGGATGGGCATAGCTATACCTCCATCAATAAAATCTGTAAGCAACACAATCTAGAACCGTGGGCACGATAAGATTTTTCAGCCTCCTGGCATAACTCACCAATAAAAATTCACCTCAGGATCATTGTAAAATCGAAACTAGTAAGTGGGAGGAAAAAGAGAGTACCAGAGGGTTGGGACGAAAACTCGTTACCCAAACAAACACAATAAAAGTTTCTCCTCTGCTAAAGAATCGACAAGGAAGATTAACCGTCTACAACAACAAAATTAGGGGTTAATCCATTGCTGTAGTAGATGATTTTAAACATGTGAATGATTACACGAGACCCTAACTGGAAGCATACAAAACCATAGGGAACTCGGCTAAACCAACCAAATTTCAAAACTTACCAGTAAATCAATGTGGAGTTATGCAAACGGCGGTGCAAAAGAAAAACCATCCGAACTTATATCTATCGTTCAAGAATTTGACTTCAGGGCACTATGCAATGTCCTATGTAGGCCATTACAAAAGATAAAGGATAGATCTACTCCATGTCCAGGCGGGTTTTTCGCCGATGCACACGGGTTGAACCCTCTTAGTTAAACATGGATAACATAACTAATTTCCGTCACACAAATGACCAGAAGGAATTAAGTTAGGGTTTAGGATTGGAGGAATAGCTAGCAATCATTACGTCACCTCGATCGATCTGAACCATCCCCAAAACCAAAAGTGTGAAAAACATCCCCTTCCATCTGATATTTCGGTGATGATTCATGGCATGGCGAGAGAAGAGTGGCATGCTAGTCCCCAGGTGTACCATAGTAACGTAAAACACTTGAGCCATAGGCATGCCATCTGGTACCAGCTACTAAATTCGTGACAGACGCATTCAATGACAAGGGTTTGGATTCGTGCCGATCACGCCTTACGACAACCCAACTTGCCGTCCTTTGCATCGAACAATGTGAAGCCCGTAATAAGACTCCAATAATTTTCCACACCAAAACTTTGGTCAGACTTAGGTTAAAATGCTAATATAATAAAAAATACAACGGTCAACCTACGGTCAACGATCGATCGATCGAAAATAGTCCCAGGCAGGGACTAATAATTAATAATTAGTAATAAATATTATAAATATTCACTACTAATTTTTATTAATAGTTTTAATAGATATTATAATTTTTTTTATTAGTTATTTATAAATAATAGATGTTAATAATAAATGTTATAATAACTATTATTATTATGAATAATTATTATAATCAATTTATTAATTATAATGAATATTAATGCAATTTTTGACTAATAATTTAGAGGTTAATTAATTAATTGGATTTATTCTTAATTTTTTATCTAAATATAAATGATTCTTAATATGAATTAATAATAATACTAACAATTAATAGTCATAATTAATAATTAGTAGTAAATATTATAAATATTCACTACTAATTCTTATTAATAGTTTAATTGATTAATAATAATTATAATTAAATATTAATTATTATTATCGTGAGATTGATTATTAAGAGTAACAATAATAGTAATAAAACTAATAAAACTAATATTTTGCTAATTTTAACCTAAGATGGATAGGGAAGGGAGACAGCTACCTACTGAGTGTTACACCTAGGATGTATTGGTGGTCTTAATTTCTTTGATTAAGGGAAACCAGCTACTGCTGATCTTGATACCATTGTCCCTGTTGAGATTATGTGGATGTTTCATCATCTCAAGAGCCTCTCTAATCTTTCGCCTATGATGATGTTCTTCTCTTGCGACAATTGAGGCATTTTCCAAATAGAGATGGTGCTTAGTTTTAGAGGAATGGTCTGCCAGGGCTGAAGTATGAGACCTATCATTCCTAATATCAGCTACATGTTCCTTCAGTCTTGTTTGCAAGGAGCAACCTGTTTCACCAATGTAACTTTTTCCACATGAACAATCTATTTTATAAACTCCTTTAAGTTGATGTCTATCAATATTATCTTTGACAGACCTCATACCTTGTCTAATTGTTATAGGTGCTGAGAACTGAGTGATTATGTCTTTCTGAGGAATTAAGACTACCATTTGTTAGGTCCCTATACTAGTAGTGTAACCCTTTATTGTTATTAGTACAACCCCCTTATTATATTGTTTTGCCCATGTAATACCCACATTGTTATTATTGTGCCCCATAGAAGCCCACTATTGTTATTAGCGTACCCTTAGATTATTATTGTTATGTCGACTTTGATTATATTATGACCCCTTAGACTCCTATATATAGAAAGGAAGTCTTGTCATTTATATCATCCAAGAATTGTTCATTTGTGTAATTTAAAGGAGGTTTCCCCCTCGAAGAGGCTTATTATAAGGTGTTCATCTATATTTTTTATCTTTTTGTGAGCTGGTTTCATAATATTTGGTATCAGAGTCATGGATTCTAGGGTTTCGCTGCTCCAAACAAGTCATCGTGGCATTTTCGCTATAACTTTTTTGCTACGAAGTTTCAGAAGCTAAAAAAAAACCATTTGAGAATAAATTGGTTTGAACCGTGCGTCCAAATTTGAGATCTTGTCTCGCTATATTTTCAGAGATATGATTTGAGAAAGTTAGGGTTTTTGCAAGCTCCAGAATTTCATCTCAAATAGGCTCTCGAATTACATCCTAAATAGGTGACCTTGGGAAAATCGTCATAACTTTCTCTCTGAGCCTCAAATTGAAATTTCATAAGAATTTTTAGAAACAAGATGGACTGTAGTTTGTTGTGTATTGGTTTTAGGTCCTAAGATTGAAACAGTGACACGAGGCACTTCGTACAAGTTCGATCTATTGAACCAGTCTATAATTGGGTCATCGTGGGAGATTTGAAATAATGCTTCCTTACAGAATCCAATCTTGATCAAATTTTCAGGGTTAGAAGGAGGACTCAGTGGGCTACTACAGAACAAAATTTCGGAACTTGGAGATCCAAAATTAGAGAGTTACAGTAGTTTCAAGATCGAGATCTTAAATCAAGAAAAGGTAATATGAGGAAGTTTGATGGCAAGGATCCAATAAATTCGATACTATAGATGGAGCAATATTTGGTCTACATGAGGTGCAACTATTACAAAAGGTATATATTGCATCTTCATATTTAGAACTGGATCAATTTTTATGGTATAAAGGGCTGTGTTCTTGTAGAGCACTTGTCACGTGGTCAATTTTCACAGAAGAAATGATAGCACATTATGAGGATACAAAGAGTAACACCTTCTTTAGCCAATTGATAAATCTCAAACAAAAGGGTTCAATGGCAAAGCACATTAAGGATTTCAAAAAATTGAATATAAGGGTCAATGATATTCTAGAGAATAAAATGATTGATGTCTTTGGGAACCTGAATTATGGAAGTGTTTTTTCTCCTAGCCTTCCACAACCTACAAAGTTTACATCGCAACAACTGGAAGAGAAAAGAGAAAAAGGGCTCTGTTACAATTGTGATAGAAAATACACTAAAGGTTAAGTGTGCTGAAAAGAAATTATTTTACATAGATTATAAATAAGAGGAAGAAAAGGATCAAGAAACATCAAAAGAAGAGGATATACACCAAGAACCAACCCCAGAGAAAGAAGAAATTAATCCGACCATATCTTGTAAAGAATTGGAAATAGTTACCTCTCCTCAAACTCTCAAGATAGAAGGACATATCAGGAAGAAAAAAGTTCAAGAAGTGAAAGATCACATTGAGAAAGAAGAAATGAATCCTAGAATATATTGTAATGCATTGGTCGGAATTACCACCCCTCAAACTATCAAGATAGAAGGACATATCAAGAAGAAAAATGTTCAAGAAGTGAAATATCACATCGAGAATCAAGAAATGAATCTGACCATATCTTGTAATGCATTGGAAGAAATTACCACTCAAACTCTCAAGATAGAAGGACATATCAAGGAGAAAAAGGTTCAAGCAGTGAAAGATTTAATCAAGCATCAACAAGAAGTTCTCAAACTTTTAAAGGATAACGCCACTTTGGTGCAAAATCGAATGAAACAAGAGGTAGATCAACATTGCAGTGAAAGAAGTTTTGATGTAGGCGATTGGGTATTTTTACAGCTACATCTCAAGCAAGATATTGATGAGAAGGAAATGTTGGCAATACTACATGCACTTAAGAAATGGCGACCTTACCTAATGGGAAGACACTTCAAGGTAAAATTGGATCATGATAGTCTGAAATACATTTTAGAACAAAGATTATCTTTAGAATAAAAGAAAAAACGTGTCACAAATATGTTGGGTTATGATTTTGAAATCATCTACAAAAACAGAAAGCCAAATGTTGTTGCAGATGCACTCTCAAGAAGGGATGAGGATGTGGAAGCATTGTTTTGTGTTATTTATATTATCCAACCAGATTGGATAAATGAAGAAAGGGATGAATGGAAGAAGGATGAAGAAGTGTCGCCACTCATTCAAAAGTTGCAGAAGATCCCAGTTCAAACAATATTGCTAGAACTTGAGGAGGAAGGAAAAATCATATTGGAACCTGGAACAACCACAGAAATAAGAACCCAACATCTACAATAGAAAGCAGGACAGCCAATCGCCAACCTCCATCCAAGCACAGCCTATAAGAGCAGCCCCAAGGTAAGACTAGTCAGAACTAGCTGCTGCTACCAACACGAATGTGATAAGACTAGTTTCCCATCCATCAGAAGCATTCGATCAATTTCAAAGTATCTCATCAAGTGGAATAACTTACTCACTGAAGATTCCACATGGGAGGAAAAGAATTTTATACTCAAGCATCAAGAACTACTCAAGCATTGAGGACAACACTTTTTGAAGGAGAGGAGCATGTTAGGTCCCTATACTACTAGTGTAACCCTTTATTGTTATTAGTAAAACCCCCTTATTATATTGTTGCGCCCATGTAGTCCCCATATTGTTATTATTGTGCCCCATAGAAGCCCACTATTGTTATTAGTGTGCCCTTATATTATTATTGTTATGTTGGCTCTGATTATATTATGACCCCTTAGACTCATATATATAGAAAGGAGGTCTTGTCATTTGTATCATCTAAGAATTATTCATTTGTGTAATGTAAAGGAGGTTTCCCCCTCGAAGAGGCTTATTTCTAAGGCGTTCATCTATCTTTTCTATCTTTTTGTGAGCTGGTTTCATAACATCATTATGGCAAGAGGTCATTGCTGATCGGCTAATCAAGAAATTAATGCATTAAAGGGAAGGAAGAGTAGCAATGGGAAGGCATTAATAGTGACAATGAATACGCGGGAATGGTTATGAGATATCGGGCAAGGGCACGTGTCATGGAGTGATCGGAGGAGAATGACGCAGGAGGAGTAACCATTGGCATGGTATCGGGAATCACGAGAGCATGGATGGTAGATTTCGGAGGAGGGGGTAGTGGTAAGTGGTTTGGAGCGAGGGGGGTGCGAATGGTTAAGGGAGCACCACGTACGCGAGGGGTCCATGTGGGCAAAACATTTTTTCGCACCACACACCCCCGCGCCCCCCCCCAATCATTATCTAATTTCTTAGCAAGGGGGTGCGAAGATTCTTCCCCCTGTTGATCTGGGCGGGAAGGCCGGCGACCGTCAATATTTGCACAAGCTTTATCACTTGCCGACAAAATCATTTTGTCGTATATAAATTTCGTTAAAAAGCATAAAATGTGTTTATTTACAAATATTAATCACCCCTTTTAACAACGTAATTAAACAATAATGAAAATTAATCTAACTAGGGCGCATTTGTACTAGTCGCCCTTAATAAACAATTTAACTAATCTAATCCTATTCCAAACCAATTTAGGTTAAGTTTTAAGCATATTAGGCATTTTATTTGTCCTAATCTATTCAAAATTATAATTTTCAACCAAGATTAAACTGTTTTCTTGAATTTATTCTCTAGTCTAGAACAAAAATTTAAATGATCTGATCAAGATTAAACAATTTGATTCAGATCAGAAGAAGATGTTGTGGCATAAAAACAAGCTACACGCAAACCTTTATTATTAGAAATGGAATCTATTCATGAAGTGGCATTTAAACAAGCACACTTATAAAATCTTTTGATTTTTTTTTGATGGGGTTCTATTTAATCTCTCTTTTTTTTATTTTCTATTTTTTCATATTTTCATTTTTCCTTTATTTTTTCATACCATCTGTTATAAAGTAACAACTAACTTATAAAAAATAAAGCATGTTACAACATCGGCTCCAACCAGGGACTACTTCCTCCTACAGGATGCAGAGAACTTGCATATCCATTTGCCTTCTCCTCGGGCTAATGGGGTCTTCTGTTGAAACAAATACACACTGCATGTAAAATAAAACTCTCTTAGTTTTATATTTCAATTAGTTGATATTAATCCTATTTCTAAGTTTTAAATCCTTATATCACCCCTCCACTCACATTACTCTCGACCTTCATATCCCTAAGTATTAACACCCCTCTTAGTGATCCAAAATGGATTCATTTTTTCCTCCAAATCAAAAATCTTCAAATTTAGGTGAAAGTAGGCTCACGTTGAAGTGCTCGTTAATAGGAATCAAACGGTGCAAACCACGTGTAAATTTGAGTCCAAATGAAGAAATTAGAGCCAATTAAAGATTTAGGTCAAAAGTCAATGCTTACGTCAACTAGACACGTGGCAACCCGGGAATGAGTCACATTTTCTAGATGATATCAGCGTAGAAGATGATGTGGCAATCTATGATTGGTTCACCCCATAGTCGTTGGATCACCCAATCAAAGGAGATCGTCGCATATCACGTCGAGACATGCAAGCAGGATAACCTTGAAAATGGAGGCGATGTGGTTATTCAAAAGAAGTTAAACTTCTTTGAGTCCTGGCAGGAAAGCGGTAACTAGTTTCTCACGCGTGCTAAAGGATGGAAATGGTTTTTCAGAAATCTATGCAATTCCACTCAGCGATCGACACGTAGCACACCAAAACAGCGTTTCTCGTGTGCTTTCAGAGATTTTCTGCTGGCCCCACTGGATATCTCGTCACTTCATTAAACTCAATTCACTTTCCTTCCATCCCTTGCATATCCCTCCAATTCGACGACCCATATTCCTCCTCATTCCTCCCTTGTCGTCCGAAGGTTATCAGCCGGGAGGTCTGAAATAGGTAGTTTTCTATACCTCCCACTTAAACAGCCTTATCCACTTTTTAGTGTTTCAGGACTTAAAATCCCAAAACTACTTACTGCCTCACTTTATTCTTGAATGCGGTATAGTAAATAGCTATTTACCACTGCTACCACGTCATCGTCCTTGTCTGCTCCGATGTCACTCCCTCTGTCTAATCAACCACTACCACTTATCTCCTCCTGCCTCATCCCACTCCTGCTTACCGTTCCATACCACACCTTCTTTCTGCATCCACATCATTTCCTCCCTCCACATAATATACATGTGTCAAGGTCAACAATTAAAATTATTTCAAGATTTGAAGGCAACATCCTTATATTCGAAGAACACCTAGCAATCAGTTGAGCATATTTGGCATCAAAGATCAACAGAACACAACAAAGTAGCTCATAAGGTGACAGCGAGGCCAATTTAATAGTGACACAACTCCACAAGAGGATCCAATCATTCAAACGAATACAGCAGAATAAGCACCAACATTTCATTCAGTTATTTGTATTTGATTTTAAAACAGCTTTAGAATTGTTATTTTAAGCTCGTTCGTTCTATTTCTAATAAATCTTGCATTCTGTTGCAAGCTATTCTTATGTAAACATTATAAATACTTCATCAATTGAATTTATAAGTGTGGGCTTTTGATGCCAAAACTCTTAACTTTGTAATAAAGCTTATGTTGTAATTTTTCTAATGAAAGCCTTACGGCTCTAGTTTTGATAGAATTTTGTGTTTCAAGTATGTTTTCCCAGTTTTTCATATCTTATTTCTATACATGATAAAAGTGTTTATAGGAAGGTCTGCAAAATCATTATCTTTAGAAAGAGGTTTTTTTATTGGACTGTTTGTTCATCATAACTCTTCTTTAACTAGTTTTTGTTTTGTTCTTTCTGATAGCCATTAAAAGAGATTAGCTTATTAGGCTATTTGTCCGAAATAGCTCTTCTTAGAATTGGTTTCAGTCTGGCCATTTTGTTTCCCTCTAAATATGTTTTGTTGGCTTGTAGAAATCTTCTACACGCATCTTAATCTTCCTATTGGTCAAGTAATCAGTCTGGCTACTCAATTATTAGGAATCTCCTTACATTCTTCTACCAAATTCTTATACAAATCAAGTCATTCTGTTAGGCTGGAAGTTGACACATTCAGAGGGAACCCTGTGAGAGAACCTTTAAATTATAAATAGGAATTGTCATTGATCGTCTACCACCCCCAATTAAAACCATAAATCCGGCCATTGTGCTTCAAAGGTTGTTGTTCAGTGATAGGTGAACAATGTTAAACAAAGCCTCATAACACTAAGGTAACCCCCTCTCGTTCAAGGGCCAGCTTGAGCCTAAAGGCTGGTTGAGCTAGTTTCCTGGCGTTGTTTTTGTAGCCAAGGACTGCCTACGAGAAACAGGTACAACAAAGAGTATTCATCATTGCCTGTCAATGGGAAGTACTTGCAACACTATATTCAGTATTGAGAGGTTTCCATTCATTCACCATTTTATTTTACCAGAGAGTTTTATTTTACATGCAGTGTGTATTTGTTTCAACAGAAGACCCCATTAGCCCGAGGAGAAGGCAAATGGATATGCAAGTTCTCTGCATCCTGTAGGAGGAAGTA